>Ga0123355_10008307_pt1 | contig 15691 bp, 13 predicted proteins | sample TergutEmb28metaG_3_FD_89872 | JGI IMG/M metagenome (GOLD analysis project Ga0123355, IMG submission 89872) | Embiratermes neotenicus P1 segment gut microbial communities from Petit-Saut dam, French Guiana - Emb289 P1 | ecosystem: Host-associated > Arthropoda: Insects > Digestive system > Gut ... | reverse complement strand
GCAGTCCAGCTTTATAACCGGTAAGTCTAAAAGTGAGCTGGTAATGCACCCAGACGACAGATTCACTATGTACCCCCTAATCCAAGCCACGAAAAAGCCAGTAATAGTAATCAAGGCCCTGGCCGGCGGGCAAGTATTTATAGGCAAGCCCAAAGAAGAATATCCGGCAATAGCGGAAAAATTCTTTGCAGAGACTTATGCCAATATTAAGCCGTCGGATATGATATGTATTGGGGTTTTTCAAAGAGATACAGACCAATTGCAGCAAAATGCTGAGATGGTTAGGCGGATATTGGGATGAGGAAGAAAGGAGGTATACATGAAAAAGGCAGGCAAGATAGCCGTAGGATTATTATTGGTGCTTGTTATCGCACTGGGAAGCACTCCCGTTACAGCGGCATCCCAAAGTGAAATAAGAGTTACCATAGACGGTCAGCGGCTTAATTTCCCAACTCAGGGCCCGGTAATTGTAGGCGGACGTACACTTGTCCCGCTTCGTGCCGTCTTTGAAGCACTGGGTTTTACCGTAACATGGCAGCCCGACACAAGGACGGCCACGCTTACACGAGGCAATGACATTATTGTCATTGCAATCGGCAGGTCAAGCTTCACTGCCAACGGAGAACGTCATACCCTTGATGTCCCGGCACAGATTATTAACAATTATACAATGCTGCCAATCCGTGCTGTGCTGGAAAGTGTTGGCTATAATTTGGTATGGATAGGCGAGGAAAACACAGCGGCCATTTTTTCGGCAACCTATGGCTGGGGCGGCTGGACTTTTGTGGCCGGTGATTGGGCCAGCTATGCCATTGACCCGGATGGGATACTATGGGCCTGGGGCGACAATGAAGACGGCCAGCTAGGTGATGGCACAACAAGAAGCCGCACACGGCCCGTCCGCATAAAGGATGATGTAGTTTATGTAGCGGCAGGCCCCAGCTACGCAATGGCTATTACAACCGATGGAAGCCTATGGGGTTGGGGCCATCCATTTGCCTTGGGCTTGGGTAACGTAGGAAATGAAATCGTCACAACTCCTACTCTTATTATGGAAGATGTGGCATCTGTGTCGGCGGGGAGATCGCAAGCTGCGGCAATAAAAACCGACGGAAGCCTTTGGGCTTGGGGCAACGGCCCTGTAGGCGATGGGTCGGACACGCTTAGGCGCAGGCCCGTTCATATAATGGATGACGCAATTTATATCCATGCTGCCTGTGCAAGTATGGTGGCTATAACCTCCGACGGTACGCTGTGGGGCTGGGGGCGGTTTGAACTTACAGAAGACGGCAGAGATATTCCGACGAGTGGACATCTGTATCCAGTTGTCATAATGGAAAATGTCGTCCACACTGTAAGCGGCCACGGCAAAGGCATGGCAATACAGGCTGATGGAAGAGTATGGTCTTGGGGCGGCACATCCCCAGGAGGAGCAGAGCTGATAAATACCACACATACAACAGCCGCCAGGGCACTTCCCTTGATGGGGAATGGACGGTCGGTTCACTTCGGTGGTTACGATCAAAGGATGGTGCTTGATAGGGACGGGAACCTCTGGGCCTGGGGAGGCGGTGACACAATTGCGCGCACAGACCCCCATTGCGGCTTTGTCTGAAGCATACCAGTGTTTCGCACTCCCGGTATAATACTGGAGAATGTCGAAAGACTGTCCGTCGGTGACGGACATGTATTGGCAATAGGCAGAGACGGCAGCTTATGGGTTTGGGGAAATAATAATTACGGCCAGCTTGGAATTGCTGTATCAGAGCACCAACCCGTGCCCATACGTATTACACCTGATATGCTGCGGTTTGAATAGAGTATTGCGGCCATAAAACGTACAAGCTTTAACGTGCTTTTATGGCCGCTCATTCAGTATTCAAGTCTAAGTTTGCCAAATCAACACCAGTCTCGGTAAGTACAAAATCCCGAACGTGGTTCTTGTCTCCTTCTATCCTAAATATATCAAAGGCATGATACAGCTTCCTGGACATTTTAATAAAATCCTCATGCCTGCCCAGGGCGTGTAAGGCCTTGGCTTGAAACCAGCAGATAGCTTTATAATGCAAATGCTCGTTTGCTTTACAAGAGATATTAATGCCTTCTTCGCATATTTCGAATGCCTCCTTGGGCCTGTCTGCCATTAAAAGTATCCTGGCCAGGTTTCTTATTACAGAGGAAACCGCTTTTGCATGTAGGCTTGAATCCTTATATGTGTTGTCGCCGTTTTCTTTAAGCCCGTATAGTATCTCTATTGCCTCGTCAAAACGCTTTGCTTCGCTGTATATCATCGACAACAAATTAAGCATGTTATGGCAACCCCTGTTTAAATAGTAACCGGCAATGTTTTTTTCATTAAAATTTGGGATAACTATTTCCAACGCCTCTTTGGCCAGTGCGGCGGCTTTATCGTCTTCGCTCAGGTTAAATGCATGTCTGGCCTTGACATCCAAAATAAACTGACGGTTTAGGGGATGGCTGGTGTACTCATTATTATCTTCTAACTGCTGTATTAAGGCTGCAACCCGTGCGCATTTTTCCTCCCTGCCCTTGACCCCCTTAATACGCATTACTGTTTTAAGCAAATTGGTTAGCTCGTCTATCACTAGCTGTACATTAACATCCTCTGGGGTTAAAAAATGGCTGATTAGTTCGTTTGAATCATAGCCCAGCCGGTCGAATAAATACTCCAGGGTTTTTCTGTGGGGTGTGGTTTTGCCGCTTTCTATTTTGGAGAGGGTGGCCCTGTCTATTATGGGATATGCCAGCTCTTCCTGGCTTATTTTTTTTTGTTTGCGCAGCCGTTTTAGCAAGTCACCTAATGCATAGCTTGGCATGAGTTCCTCCTAAATAAAAAGTAATTTTCGTCTTATTTTGTAATCACGCTTATTTTAGCTAAAATGTATGGATAATTCTACAGCAGCAGGGGGGCACCGTTTATGTTAATCGGTTTTATTTGTGTGTTGATATATTACCGCTAATCAGGGTATAATTCGTACAACTATTGTGCATATACATTATAGAGCGTTAGAGGTTAGAAGACCTCAAAGGCTAACATCCTGGAAATACATAGGAGCTGATAATTATCGCTGCCATTAGACATGCATCCATCCGTATTTATTTGTATTTTCTTTTCATTCTATTCGTTCTCACTTTCGGTCTTTCGATGATAATCCTTGCACCGCTGTATAAAGCCGCCATTGCCCCTAACGCCCGCTGGCGGGATTTGCGTATCACAAAAATATGGCCCCATGTGTACAGGGTAATATGGCGGTCAGTTAGAAACCGCGAATACGAGTCCATGTACCCCTCCTCCCTTACGGAGCCTCCAAAGCTACATAATAATCCCAAATATGTCCGCATAAAAGACAGTTGGCAGGGGGCCGCAGATAACTGCGACGCCTGCGAGCTTTCTTGCTGCGCTCAAATAAATTGCCCTTTACTTGTAAATAAGCGTTGTTTAAGCTATGGCTCCTGGTATTTCGGATATCTTTATTGCGGAAGGCACCCGGAAAACCAGGCCCAGATAGACTTATATAATTGCCCAAAATGGGAGATGAGACATGCGCCCCAAGAGGATTAGATTAAGAAGGTTAAGACATAATGAAAAACGGCTAAGAAAAGGCCCGCGCATACCCAGGCGGTTAAGGCTGAAAAAAAGCCAGCCCCTGTGGGTATACAATAATGGCCAATTAGAGCAAGAGCGCATAGTAGCCGAACGCTGGATGCGCCTGATTTACGAAAACCCTGTAGGCCGTGCTTCGCTGCTATGGTGGGTAAAACGCCGTGCGGTTAGCCGCCTGTATGGGCTGTATTGCCGTACGCCCTTTTCCGCCCGCAAAATCCCTCAGTTTATCGAAGAACATAATATAGACATGACCGGCTGCGAAGAGAAGTATAAAAATTTCGCCCAATTTTTTTCCCGGGAAAAGGCTGGGGTTAGCTTTCCCGAAGACCCGGCCGTGCTAGGCTCCCCCTGCGAGGGGAATGTATCTATCTCCACAGATATCGCCCCGGAGAAGCTTATCGCTGCCAAAGGCGCGGATTTCTCCCTGGCAGAGCTGTTTGGCGACGAAGACTTGGCCGAGGAATACCGGGGCGGTACCATGGTGAGGATTCGCCTTACGCCGTCTAATTATCATAGGATGCACTTTTTTGATGATGGGGTGGTTACTGGGGCTAAATTCCTTAAGGGGGATTTATACTCTGTTAACCCTTTGGCGGTGGATAGGGTCAGGCGGCTTTACTGCCGTAATAAGCGGGCATTAATAAGCTTTAAATCCCAGCATTTTGGGGATGTGGCTATTATGGAAGTTGGTGCTACCTTTGTGGGTAGTATCGTGCATTGTTTTGATATCGGCGAGAGTGTGAACCGGGGGCAGACTGCTAGTTTCTTTCTTCCCGGCGGGTCCCTGGTGCTGGCGTTTTTTAAGGCCGGAGCGTTTCAGCCGGATGAGGAGTTATTGGCTCAAACTAACGCTGGATATGAGACAAAATCGCCTATAGGCCATCCACTGGGGTCGTAAGCAGCAAAACTTGATTTTGGCGAAAATGATAGAACTTGAAAAGTAACACTGGAGGTTCCCATGAAAACAATAACAAAACTTTTCCCAGCCCTAGTAAACCTAAACATCCCAAACGCAATCACCACCCTAGGGCTGATTCTATGTATAGTAGCCTGTTATTACTTAGTAGCACAAAATCTTAGAAACGCCGTAATAAGCCTATTCTTTGCCGGGGTATGCGACTTGGTTGACGGCTGGTTTGCCTCTAAGCTAAACCAGCAATCCCGCTTTGGGCAGTCCCTGGACTCGTTAGTAGACTTTTTTAGCTGTGTAATCATGCCGGTATGGATGGTGCATACTTTTATGGAGGATAGCTGGCTTGTGGCTATTGGCCTGGTATTTTACTGTGTATGCGGGCTGTGGCGGCTGGCGTTTTACATTATCAACGAGGCAGATAAATCCTTTACCGGTATGCCCGTGCCCAGTGCAATGATGCTAGTGGTTATGGCTACCTGGGCGATAGTTTATCAAGGCTTCCCCATGTGGGTGATGGCGGCGACGTTCTTTGTAACCGGCGTTTTAATGCTGGCCAATATCAGGCTAAAAAAATACGGCGCGTGGCAGTTTGTTATGGGCGGCATTGGAGTTGCGTTTTTTATTATTTTTATAGTTATGTGGCTGGCGTAAAGAAGGAGAGAAATTTATATGCTGCAAGATTTATTAACCGTTCACAAACAAAGCTTCAAAGACCACACAGAACTAAGGGCACAGGTTAACGCCTACCAGCGTGTAATCATGCAATCTGGCAATATAGTAACAAACAACCAGGAGTCCGCTTCAGGCATATCCGCCAGGGTATATAAAGGCGGCACATACGGCTTTGCCTCTGGTGCAACCTACACCCACGAGGGTGTGAAAAACGTCCTGTCAGCGGCCACAGATAATGCTATTTTCATGGACGCTAATATCACAAAAGGCAAGCCGCCCCTCCCTGCCGTAAAACCAGGTAAGCAAGGGCTGGTAAGGCTCCCGGGTCCGCCAATCCCCCAAAGTGTATTAATAAACTACCTGCAGGAACTGGACGCCATAATCCTAAAAAACTATAAAAATCTATCCAGCCGCCAAGTAATAGTGAGCTGCGTAGACATTGAAAAATTGCTGGTAGTAAGCGACGGTACAGATAGCCACTCTTACCAGCCAACCAGCTTTGTATATGTATTTATGTCAGCAGAAACTTCAGATGGCGTACCGGTAGAGCTTTACCGCCCAATAGGCACCATAGGCCGTTTTAACGAGCTGTTTACAGACCCGGCACTCCTAACCCCAAAGCTGGATAAACTATACGAATCCCTAATGAAAAAACGGGAAGGGGTTTACGCAAAGGCAGGACTAAATAAATGCATCTTAGGCGTAGAAATGGCCGGGATGCTGGCCCATGAAGCCATAGGCCATACCGTAGAGGCCGATGGGGTACTAAGCGGCTCGGTAGCTGCACACAACCTAAATAAGCAGGTAGCAAGCGAGCTAATAAGCATGGTAGACTACGCCCACACCGCATTAGGAGAGCCATGTATGCTGCCTATATACGTAGACGAAGAAGGCGTACAAGCCGAAGACGCCGTACTAATAGAAAATGGCATACTAAAAGGCTTCATGCATAACCGGGAAACCGCCCAGCACTTTGGCGTAGCCCCACAAGGCAATGCAAGAGCCTTCGAGTTTTCGGACGAACCGTTAATCCGTATGCGCAACACCGCCATCCTCCCCGGTACATCCAAGCTTGAAGATATGATAGCCAGCATAGACGATGGCTACTACCTGCTAACCAGCGGCAACGGCCAAGCTGACCATACAGGGGAATTCATGTTCTCGGTTAACGAGGGGTATGAAGTTAAAAACGGCAAGATAGGTAAGGCCATCCGGGAATCTACAATCTCTGGCGTAGCCTTTGAGATGCTTAAAACCGTGGATATGGTATCAGACGATATGTTTTGGGAATGTGCCGGTTATTGCGGCAAAAAGCAGGCAATGACCACCTCAAACGGAGGCCCTGCCCTGCGCTGTGATATTAACTTAGGAGGAAGGTAAATTTCATGAAGGATATAGCCAATTACGCCTTAGACGCCATGGTAAAAGCCGGTGCCGACAAGGCTTCATGTAAAGTAACCAGCGGCCGCAAAGATGAGTTTAACGTAGAGGCCAATAAATTTTCCCTGCTGCGCACCCTTTTTGACGACGAGCTTTCCCTTAAAATAGTCAAAGGTGGGCGCAAGGGGACTATGACTGTCAATAAGCTAGACAGGGAATCCATAAATAAAGCCGTAGAGGAATGCCTAACCCTAGCCGCATCCTCCACCCCAGACGAAGCAGAAGATATCGCGCCTAAAACCGAAAACATGTCCTTTGACAGAAGCATCGGCGGGATGGATATGGGAAAATTATTTAGCCGCAGCAAAGAACTTCTTGAAACGGTTAACGATAAATACCCTCAGATAGCCCTGGACATGCAAACAGAGTTTAACAGCCAGAAAATTGCGTATATTAACACTAATGGCGCAGAATTTCAGGATAACGCGGAGTTCTATTGTGCTACAACCACCTTTACTGCCAAGGAAGGGGAGGAGTCTTCTTCTTTCAATTATTACGGGTGCGCGCTGGATTCGCTTGACATACCGTTTATGGACATAGGTATGCAGCGGACATTGCTTGAAGAAGCTACGCGCTCTATTAAAACCCGAATGGTGGACGAAAAATTTGCAGGCAAAATTATTGTAACCCCGGCCTGCAATGATATGATTTGGTATACGATTTTACACTACATGATAGGCCGTGGGGTACTGATAACGGAAACCAGCCGCTGGAAAGACGCCCTGGGTACGTTGGTAACGGATAAAAAGTTGACCATGAGGGCGGCTCCGCTGCATCCGGCTATGATAGCGGCGGAGCGTTTTACCGACGATGGGTTTATATCTAAGGATACGGACTTTATCCGTGATGGGGTGTTAACTAATTTTGCCCTGGATTTATACGGTGCTAATAAAACCGGTAAGCCCATGGCTGGGAATACTTCGTTTTATAGCATTGAAGTAGCGGCGGGGGAGACACCTTTGGCCGATATGATTAAGGGCGTGGACAAAGGGATTTTGTTAAACCGCTTCTCCGGCGGGGAGCCGGGGCCTAGCGGTGATATCTCAGGTGTTGCTAAAAATAGCTTTTTAATAGAAAACGGCCAGGTAACTGATGCTGTATCTGAAACGATGATTTCCTTTAATATTGTGGATATACTAAAGAATATCCCGGCAATATCTAAAGAAAGATGCACAGAAGGCACCACGGTACTACCCTGGTGCTGTTTTGACGGGGTGACTATTTCGGGTAAATAAGCCAGGGAAAGCCCCCTTCTTTAGAAGGGGGCTAAAGACCACAAAAGATAGGGTGCAGCTAAATGAATACACAAAAGACAAAACCCATACACATATGGATTTTACTAGGCATTGGCTTTGCTTTGCGCCTGATTTTTTATTTTAGCGTGTCCCACACCCCAGCCAACGCTCTTCAGGCGGTGGCTATGGTTTGTGATATTGCTATCGGATATGTAATCTACCGGCTGATTATTCTTTCTGCCCATACCGAAGAAGCCTCCAAACATGGGTGGCAGCCTTTATTCCTTACCTCCTTATGGGTGTTTAACCCAGCCCCCATATTCGCATCCTCGGTTGGAGGCTTTGCCGAACCTATATTTGTGCTTTTAATAGTCATTGCCCTAATCGCCCTAAGAGATAAATTTTACAGTACCGCGCTTATTCTTCTGCTTCCTGCGATTTTTCAGTTACGGGTGTGGATGGGGATTGTGGAAACCACCAATAACGCCGCTAATATCTTCGCCATTTTTAACGGGCTTGGCGGCCCATATGGCCAGACCTTTCTTGGGTTAAGCTTTGCTGTGTGGGGCGCGCTTTTTACCCTTGCTATCTCTTTAGCGGCGGCGGCGGCTCTTTACTTAGATTTTCAAGCCGGGGGAAAGCATTATTATCTGCTGGTAGGTGCGTACTTCAGCTTAATGTTTGTATTTACCCCCAATGTGAATGAGCGCAGTCTTTTTATTGGACTGCTATTTTTGCTAATCCACTATATCGAAAGGCGGGACAGCCGCATACGCGGGCTGTATCTCGCCTTTTCTGCTACATTTTTTATGAATGCATATGCCGTAAGGCAAGGGCCGCCGCCTTTTTTTGTAGGATTTATGCAAGATAGTATGTATTTTGCCTCGGCGGCTAATATTCTGCTTGCGCTGATTCTTTTGTATGTACTTATCACCACCCTTTTGCCCAACCTAAAATGGTTTGCCCCCCCTCATAAGGGCCAGCTTGGAGGTACCCCACATAAACGGCAGCAGCATATATGGGTTGTGATGACCATAGGCGTATTGATGCGCGGGCTACTGGTATCCACCCGTGTAGACGGCGAAACATCATGGTCTGTTGCCTGGGCTCTTATTGTGGTTTTTTGTGATTTGGCTATTGGGTACATGCTTTTTTATCGCGGGGTTAAGACCCAAAGAACTACCAGCCGCTGGTGGCTGCCAGTAGCCTTTGGGACCTTATGGGTTTTAAACCCTGGGGCTATTATTGCCTCAAGCGTTTTTGGATTAATGGAAACTGCCATTGTACTGGTTTTGATACTTGCTATATTGCTAATTAGAAGCAAAATGCCTCCCTTGCTTTATGTGCCTTATTGTGTCCCCCTGTTGTGGATTTTTATCACCCGTGCCCCTTATGGCGTAAGAAGCGGGTATAATTTTTTTGCATTAATAGGCAGCAGCTTTTGGTCCCTTAGTACCCGGTTTATGGGCTTTACTTACGGGATAATAGGTGCCGTGGTTATTTTTTGTTTGGTAATTGGGGCCGCTGTTGCCTTTATAGAGGACTATAAACAGGGTGCTAGTAACTGCTTCCTTATTTTTGCCGGGTTTATTGTATTGATGTTTGTTTTTTCTAATGGGATGCAGATGCGGCATTTATTCCCGGCACTTCCCCTTTTGCTTCTCCATGCTGTGGAAAAGCGGGACAGGCGGGTTGTTGCACTGTTTGCCTTATTTTCAGCAACGTTTTTTGTTAACGCCTTTGCTATATATAGGGGAGGTTATTATCCGTATGATTGGGGGATTTGGTCCTTGGTGGATAGAAGGGCCAGCCTTATCCCTATATCCTTGGGGAATGTGCTTTTAGGCAGTATCTTGTTAATTATGATTATTAATACTGTTTGGCCAAATGCCAGATGGATTTCTTCTGAAAAAAGGCTGGCTGTAAAGGAGACAGATACTACGTGATTGCCTTTGGCTGGGTGTTTGCGATTGTAACCTCTATTGTTTTTTGGGGAATCGCCCTTGAATCGTTAGTGCGCAGCCTGCGTATTGCAGGGCTTAAACTGTGGTACAAGGAAGCCCCTGTTTCATGTAATAAAGTTGTTTACACCCCTCTGCCCCTTTTTAAATGGGCGGGGCTTCGTGTGCTATTGTTTGCGGCTTTGGTGCGGCTTGTTATGGCGGCTATAAGCTATGTTATGGCGTGGTATATGCTTGGTCACATGCCAAACATCCATCAGCTTATGTATGTGGGAAGCGGCTGGGATAATTATCATAGGATGGCGGAGTACGGCTACTCCTTTCAAGAGAACGGGCGGAATATCTTTTTGGTGTTCTTCCCTCTATATATCTACTTAATTAGAATTTTAAATGCGATTGTTGAAAACTATCTTTTGTCGGCATATATAATATCATTTGCTTCTTATATTTTGGGGATATATTACCTGTACCGTTTGGTAAGGCTGGAATTTTCCCAGTCGGTGGCTATGTGGACGGTGGTTTTTATATCCGTAGCACCCACGGCTTTTTATTTTGGCACCCCAATGACAGAAAGCTTAATGCTTCTTACATCTGCTGCGACCCTGTACTATATACGCCTTCATAACTGGAAACGCGCCGGTATTGCCGGGGCCTTTGCCATGGCTACCCGGATGGTAGGTGCCATGTTGGTTGTTGTTGCTTTTGTAGAGTTTTTTATGCACTACAAGGTTTTTGCATTGGTTAAGCAAGAAGACCTGGATAAGCTAAAGGAGCTGGCTACTAAAAAAGCCCCATGGATACTGCTGATATTTACAGGGGGGCTGGTGTATCTGTTTATTAATTGGCTGGTATCCGGCGACCCCTTTAGGTTTACTTATTACCAGCGGGTTCATTGGCATAACACTGCCCAGTACTTTGGGCAAGTAATTTTGAATCAGTTTAGGAATATAGCCAGTGGGTGGTATAACAGGGATAAGGTTAATTGGACTTTTATACCCAATATTATTGGATTTGCCTTTGGGGTTATTACTCTGGCCTATGCCTGTGTAAAGAAGCATAGTACGGTGTATATTATTTATGCATTGGGGTATATTGCTGTTTCTTATGCTGTGTCCTGGCTTCTTAGCGGGGCCAGATATATTGTGGTGTGTATCCCCCTATTTATTTTTTTGGCATGTATGCTGGAGAAGCGGCCGGTTCTTAGGTGGGTTGTTACATTTTTGTTTATTGTGGGGATGCTGCATATGAGGTATGTGCTTATGACAGGCGGGCCTGTGTTTTAATGAGAATGACGAATCAAATGAATCGCCAGGGAGAGTAAAATGTTAGAAAAATCTGAAACACTTAGCCTAGTAATACCCTGCTATAACGAAGAGGAAAGCATCCCGCTGTTTATCAGCCGGGTACAGGATGTTGCGGCTAATATGCCAGGGGTTAGCTTCGAGCTGATTTTTATCGATGACGGCTCTAAGGATAATACCCTTACGGTTTTGCGTAGTGCCGCCAAGGATAACCCTGGTGTAAAATATATCTCCTTTTCCCGCAATTTTGGCAAGGAGGCAGCACTTTTAGCAGGGCTTGAAACCTCCAGTGGTGACTATGTTGCGGTTATTGACGCAGATTTGCAACACCCTCCGGAACTGCTGCCAGCTATGTACGCCGGCATAAAAGAAGAAGGCTACGACTGCGTAGCCACCCGGCGGGTAAACCGCAGCGGCGAGCCTAAGCTTAGGTCCTTTTTCGCCAGGCGGTTTTACGGGCTTATTAATAAAATATCCGAAACCCAAATGGTAGACGGTGCCACAGACTATAGGCTAATGACCCGCCAGATGGTGGATGCTGTACTCTCCATGAAGGAGTATAATCGCTTCTCTAAGGGGCTGTTTAGCTGGGTGGGCTTTTCTACAAAATGGGTTGAGTTTGAAAACGTACCCCGTATTGCCGGGGAGACTGCCTGGAGCTTTGGCAGTTTGTTCTTATACTCCCTGGACGGGATTACGGCCTTTTCGGTCAGGCCATTGGCAATTGCCTCGTTTTTTGGGATTTTATTTTGCTTTATTGCCTTTATCGGGGCTATTGGTATTAGTGTGCGCTGGCTTATATTTGGCGACCCGGTGCAGGGCTGGGCTACTATTGTTTGCTTGATTTTATTTGTAGGGGGCGTACAGCTTTTTACTACAGGGATTTTAGGGCAGTACTTAGCTAAATCTTATTTGGAAACTAAGGGCCGGCCGATATATATTGTTAAGGAGAAGGGTGAAAATGGCGAAAACTAAGGAGCAGAGCTTTACTCGAAAATTTGTTGATGCGGCCTTTGCATTTATTGGGAGGCATTTTTTGGTGCTGGCGTTATTTTCGCTGGCACTTATAGTACGGATATATCAGTTTGGTGCTGTCCCTGGGGGCTTTAACCAAGACGAGGCTATGGCTGCATATGATGCGTACATGGTTTCCCGCTACGGGATGGACCGCTTTCAGATGAGGCTTCCTGTACATTTTACGGCATGGGGGTTTGGGCATATGAGTGCCTTTATGCTGTATGCCATGGTGCCGTTTTTTTGGATTTTAGGGCTTACGGCTACGGCTGCGCGCTTGCCTATGCTTGTGTTTAGTATGCTTGGGCTTTTTGCTATGTATAAGTTTACCGATGATGCCTTTGAAAATAAGGCTATAACCTTTGCGGTGCTGGCCTTTGGGGCTATTAATCCATGGCATATTATGCAGTCCCGGTGGGCTTTGGATTGTAATATGTTTCCTCATCTTATGATGCTGGGGTGCTGGTTTTTGTATCGTGGGCTTAGGAAGATTGATACTGAGGGGCATGTTAGTGCCGGGACGCCTAAGCGTAAGGATAAAGACAGGGCTGTTAGATTTAAATGGCCTATAAAGTATAATGCCTGGCTTGCGGGGTCTATGGTGGCCTTTGCCCTTTGCCTGTATGCCTATGGTATCGCGCTGTATGCTGTGCCCATGTTTCTTGTTGGCATGGCCATTTATTTGCTGGCTATGGATAGGGCTAAATATCTTGTGCCGCTGCTTATATCCTTTGGGGTGTTTATGATTGTGGCTTGGCCTATTTTGGCAATGGTGTTTATTAATTATTTTGAGTTTTCGTCTTTTAATTTGTTTGGGTTTACGGTTCCGTTCTTTCCATATACCACGCGCACCGATGATTTGATTTTCTTTTCTGAGTATCCACTTAGGCAGATGGGGTGGAATGCCCGTTCCCTTAGCCGCATTTTATTGCAGCAAGACGACCTGCCTTGGAATGTAGTACCTGGGCATGGCACTTTGTTTATGTGGTCTATTCCTTTTACATCCCTTGGGATATTTAGTTTAGCCAAATCTGATAAAAAAATGGGTAAGACTATTTTGCTATTATGGTTTGTTGTGTCCCTTTTAACCGGGCTGGTGGTAAGAGGCGTTAATGTTAACCGGATTAATGTGCTGTTTTATCCCCTTATTATTTTTACGGGGATTGGGCTTTACCATGCTGTTATGCTGGCTAAGACTAGAATTGTGCGTGACCTTGTGGTTGCGGGGTTGATATTTGCCAGTGTGCTTAGCTTTGGGTTTTTTGCCCGGTCTTATTTTGGTGAGCATAACCGTGCTCTTTCTGGTATGTTTTTTGCGGAATTTTTTGAAGGAATTGATATTGCCCAGGAAGAGGGCTATGACAGGCTGTATGTTACCAATTATCTGCAATGGCCAAACCAGTGGCATTTAACTGAGATATTACTGCTGTTTGGGGCGCAGGTTGAGCCTACGCTTTTTTGGGATACGGTGGCGTTTAGGGATACTTACCGGTTCCGTAATTTTGATTATACGCCTTTGCCGCCGGAAGCGGGGGTTAGGACGCTTTATTTGTTTAATATTCATGAGGCTTATCTTTTTCCTGTGGATATGTTTTATATCCGGTGGGGGGAAGGGTTTGGGGTGGCGCGGGCTAGGTAAAGCGGATAGTTGAATATTGCTTTACGCGTGTGCTATGCTATGTGTGAAGGGAGTGATTTTATGGCACAAGCCATGGTAAATTTTCGAATGGATGAAAGCTTAAAAAAGAACATGGAGCAGACTTGCAAGGAGATGGGGCTAAGTATGACCGCAGCCTTTACAATTTTTGCAAATAAAGTGATTAAAGAGAAAAGAATCCCTTTTGAGATAGCAGTTGAGCCGGATCCTTTTTACTCAGAAGCGAATCTTGCAAGGCTTAAGAGAGCAATTGCTGATGCAGAGGCTGGCAGGCTGACAGAGCACGAGCTTATCGAGGTGAGCGATGATTAAGCTCTGGCAGGACGAGGCATGGGAAGATTATCTATACTGGCAAACACAGGATAAAAGGACACTGAAACGAATTAATAAATTGATTCAGGACATCGAGCGTAATGGATATAATGGAATCGGTAAGCCCGAATTGCTAAAGCATGGCATACTGAGCGGATACTGGAGCGTGAAAATTGATGACAAAAACCGTATTGTGTTTCGGATAAAGGATAGAATGTTGGAAATCATCCAATGCGGGTCGCATTATCGTGATAAATAGTATCCGTATCATTACTTAATAGCTCATACGACAACTTAATAACTACCCCACAGCATTCAAGGAGGCACTAATGCAACCCTTCACCCATCTACACGTCCACACAGAATACAGCCTGCTAGACGGCTCGGCAAAAATATCAGAGCTGGTATCCACAGCCAAAGCTCAAGGCATGAACAGCCTAGCCATAACCGACCACGGGGTTATGTATGGCGTAATAGATTTTTACAAAGCCGCCGTGGATGCGGGAATCAAGCCAATACTAGGCTGCGAGGTATATGTAGCCCCAGGCTCCCGCCATGATAAAAAGCAAAGCTCTGACGGAGTGTACCAGCATCTAGTGCTGCTGGCAGAAAACGAGCAAGGCTATCAAAACCTAATAAAGCTGGTATCCCTAGGCTTTACAGAGGGCTTCTACTACCGCCCCCGTGTGGATGTGGAACTATTAGGCCTGTACAAAGAAGGCTTGATAGCCCTAAGCGGCTGTCTAGGCGGCGTAATACCCCGTGTTTTACTAAACAGCACCTACGAAGCCGGGCGGGACAGGGCATTAGAGTTTAACGCCATATACGGCCAAGGCAATTTTTACTTAGAACTCCAAGAAAACGGCATAGATGACCAGCGTAAAGTCAACCAGCAGCTAATGCGCATTTCTAAAGAAACGGGCATCCCCCTAGTGGCCACCAACGACGTACATTACATTACCGCCGAGGACGCAAAAGCCCATGAGATACTGCTATGTATCCAAACCCAGAAAACCATCCACGACGAAGACCGCATGACCTTCGACAACGACCAGTACTATCTTAAATCCCCAGAGGAAATGTACGCCCTCTTCCCCTACGCCAAAGAAGCAGTGGAGAACTCTCAAAAGATAGCTGACCGCTGCAACGTAACAATCACGTTTAACGAATATAAACTGCCCAAATTTCAAGTCCCGGATAACAAGGCCCCTTATGAATACCTAAAGGAGCTTTGCGAAGCGGGGCTTATTGAGCGTTACGGCAAAGAGCATACCGCCCATGCCGACCGCCTTAACTACGAGCTTAACACCATTAACAACATGGGCTTCGTGGAATACTTTTTAATAGTATGGGACTTTATAAAATACGCCAGGGACAACGACATAATGGTAGGCCCGGGCCGGGGCAGCGGTGCCGGCAGCATAGTAGCCTATGCCCTGCGCATAACCGATGTTGACCCCATCCCCTTTAACCTGCTGTTTGAGCGGTTTTTAAACCCGGAGCGGATATCTATGCCGGACTTTGATATAGACTTCTGCTACGAACGCCGCCAGGAAGT
>Ga0123355_10008305_pt1 | contig 15693 bp, 13 predicted proteins | sample TergutEmb28metaG_3_FD_89872 | JGI IMG/M metagenome (GOLD analysis project Ga0123355, IMG submission 89872) | Embiratermes neotenicus P1 segment gut microbial communities from Petit-Saut dam, French Guiana - Emb289 P1 | ecosystem: Host-associated > Arthropoda: Insects > Digestive system > Gut ... | reverse complement strand
TAGGGCGGTGTGGGCACTTTTTACCATGTAGTTACCGAGTTTGGTGGTTGGTTTGTGTATGCCGGGGGTGTCTATAAAGACTATTTGATAGTCTTCTCCTGTAAGTATGCTGCGGATTTTATTGCGTGTGGTTTGCGGTTTGTTTGTTACTATGGATATTTTTTCTCCAACAAAGAGATTCATTAATGTGGATTTACCTACGTTTGGGCGGCCAATTAAGGCCACAAATCCGGAGCGGAAATTGTTTTTCATACTATACCCCCCTGGCTCTTGCGCGTTGGTCTGCGGCTCTGTGTTCTTGAATGGTACGAGAGAAGTAATGTTCACCGGTTTCTGCAACATATAATGCAAAGAATAGATAATCATCACCGGATGGGTTAAGCACCGCGCGTAGTGATGCCGCACCTGGGTTTGCAATCGGTCCAATTGGAAGCCCAGGGTTCCTATATGTGTTATATGGAGAGTCTATTTCTAAATCTACATACAGCAGCCTTTCCCGGTGTATTCCATATTCGCGATAAAGCACATATGAAACGGTAGAACACATTTCTAAATGCATGTTAATGTTTATGCGATTATGAATAACTTGGCTTATTATCGGACGTTCGCTTGCAAGGCGCGCTTCTCGCTCTACAATAGATGCCATAATAACAACTTCGTCAAGGGTTAAGCCCATTTGAATTGCTTGCTCGTGCATTGCGCCATCAAAAACTTCGTCAAAGCGGTTTAGCATACGCCAAATAATATCTCCTGGTGTTGGATTTACCGGTATTTGGTAGGTATCTGGGAAAAGATATCCTTCAAGCCCATTTGGCCTTTCTGGGACGTCCAGCAAAAAATTAAAGCCAAAATGCCCATAAGTGGCAACATAAATAAATTCCTCGGCGGTAAAAAATCCGCGCTCTTCGAAGTAGTTTGCCATGTCTAAGATTGTCCATCCTTCAAGTACCGTTATTACATCGTGGGGGGCATATCCAATCATTGAACCCCGCAGTATTTGATGAACCTCTGTGTTTGTCATGCTTCGGTTAAGCCGGTATGTGCCGGCCTCATATGTTCTAACCCGCCCCATTAAAAATAGTTCTAAATTAAATAAGCGGCTGCTGTTTATAATGCCTCTTTCCTCAAGCATTAGGGAAACCTCTGCGGCTGGGGTATCTTCTTCTAGCACAAAGATATATTCATAATCTTCGCCAACGTATACCATGTCGTAAGCCATGCCTACACCAAAGTTAAATCCCCATATAGCAAAGGCATATACTGCGTATCCAACCACTGCTACAATTGCAAGGTTAAGAAACATGCCCAAGATAAATTGTAAAAAATTTATTACATGATCTGATTTCATAAAGCACTCTCCCATTCTTCATACAGCATCGTTAACTGCGCTTCTAGCTCAATTTTTTTATAGTAGATTTCCTGCGCCTTTTCTGCATTGCTGCCTATTTCATCGTCTGCAAGTTTTTCGTCACAGTGGTTTATTTTTGCTTCGGTTTCTGCTATTTCTTTTTCAAGTTTGTCTATGCGTGATTTTTTACGCCTTGCGACAGCGGCATCTCCTTTTTTGCGAAGCCAATCCTCTTTTTGAGATGAAGGGTCTTCTGCTAGACCTGTTTCGGTTTTGCTAGCCCCCAATGCCCTTAATGTCATGGAAGCTTTTTTTTCTATATAATAGTCATAGTTGCCTGTATATGATACTAGGCCGGATGGGGTTAGGTCAAGTATACGTGTTGCGGTGTTATTGATAAAGTATCGGTCATGTGAAATATACAACAGCGTGCCTTTAAATTCTCTAAGGGCGTCTTCTAAAATTTCTTTGGAAAATAGGTCGAGATGATTTGTCGGCTCGTCCAATACAAGAAAGTTTGCGCCAGCAAGCATTATTTTTGCAAGCTGTACGCGGCCTCTTTCGCCGCCAGATAGGGCTGATATGGGCTTAAACACATCGTCACCTATAAACATGAACGCGCCCAAAGTCGTGCGTATTTCTGTTTGCCCCATGCGGGGATAGGTGTCTGCAAGTTCTTGAAAAATTGTTTTTTCTTCGTCAAGTGCGGTATTTTGATCGTAATAACCTATGCGTACATTTACGCCTTCCCGCACATGTCCTTCGATTGGTGAAAGCTGCTTAACCAGCAGTTTAATTAAGGTGGTTTTGCCAGCGCCGTTTGGGCCTATTAGTGCGGTTTTATCGCCTTTTATTATTTCAAGGTTTAGGTCTTCGAATAGAGTTTTACCGTCAAAACCCATTGTTAGCCCTTCTACAGTTAAAACATCATTGCCGGAATTTAGCCTTGGTGTTAAGCGTAGGCGCATTGTGCTTGGGTCATCTGCGGGTTTATCTACTTTTTCTATTTTATCTAGCAGTTTTTCGCGGCTTTTAGCCAGAATAATTTTTGCCTCTGTCTTGTAGCCGCGTAAAGTTTTTATTACTTCTTGGTGGTGCTTTATTACTTTTTGGTTTTCCGCATATTGTTTTTTTGCAAGCTCCCGATCTGTTGCCTTTTTCTTTACAAAGTAACTGTAATTGCCATGGTATACTACGGATTTTTTGTTTTCAATTTCAATCGTTTTTGTGACGACTTTGTCCATAAAGTATCTGTCGTGGGAAATTATTAAAACCGCCCCAGGGAAGTTGCGCAAATATTCTTCAAGCCATGCTACACTGTCTATATCTAGATGGTTTGTGGGTTCGTCCAGTAGAAGCAGGTCTGCACGCTCTAAGAGGAGCTTGCCAAGCATGGCTCTTGTTCTTTCCCCACCGGAAAGAAGACCAAATGTTTGGCTCCACTGCGTTTCTGCAAAACCCAGCCCTCTAAGGACACCTTTTACACGGCTGGTGGCCTCATATCCGCCTAAATTTTCGAATTGCAGGTTTAGTTTGTCGTATCGCTTTAGGGTGCTTTCTAGCTCGTGGCCTTCAAGTGTTGCCATTTTTGCTTCTAGTTTGCGTATTTCAATTTCCATATCCTTTAGTGGTTCAAAAACTTTGTCTAACACTTCATACAAGGTCAGTTTGTTTTCGCCGTCACTGGCAGATACTTCTTCGTTATTAACTTGGGGAAGGTACCCTAGACGCATGTTTGTGCTGCGAATTATGGTGCCGCCATCTTCTGTCCATTCGCCGGTAAGCAGCCTAAATACAGAGGTTTTCCCCGCACCATTTACACCGACTAATGCGACTTTTTCTTTTTCTTCTATTATAAAGGATACGCTGGTTAGAATTTCTTCTATGCCAATTGCCTTATGGATTTCTTTTAGTTGCAAAAGCATGGGTTTGCCTCCTTTTTTAACTTACTTTCCGCCTTTTCGGCCGTTGCACTTTGAGCATAGTACTCTTAGATTTGTGGGTGTGCTTTTACCGCCCTTTGCGATAGGTACGATATGGTCTATTTGCAACCCAACTTCATCCGGCATATGTTTGCCGCATTCTTGGCAGGTGTAATTGTCCCGCTCTTTTATTTTGTCTCTTAGTTTTTTGGTCATGGCCTTGCGTTGGTCGGTTTTTGTGTATTGATTAAATGTTACGTCATAATCGTGGGCTTTTAAAAATGCGATTCTATTTAATATAAACTGATCACTGGCGGCCACTTGGTTAGATATTTTTTCAACTTTATAGGGGTGTTTCACGTAATTAACTTGTCTGTACCTTGTTTGTACTCTGTAGCCGATAAATTTAAATGCTTTCTGTTGATTTTTTAAACATCGCCCTTGAAATTTTGCAACCTTTTTTTCATTTCCCTTGTATGCGTCAATTTTAGAATTTTTCCATTCATTTATTTTTTTTATGTGATTATCTATCTGCTCTGTGCCAAAATTGATAATGTAAAAGTCTATTAAATCATTGTTATCCATTTTATTTTTGTTGGTCAGTTCTATGTCAAGTTTAATTGCTGGGTAATAATTTAAATATTTGTATACTAAGTATCCGACGCCAGTTGATGCTAATAAAAAAAGAAGCAGTAGCGGTATGACAAAGGTTGCGTCTACTAAGCCTTGTGTATCAAGCCTTACGGCTACAAAGCCAATAAGTACGCCAAGTAGTAACGGTAGTATGCCCAGGGGTATGAGGAGTAAAATTGACTTCTTCATATATGGCTCCTTTCAAACAATTTATAGGGTGTGCTTGCCTCAGCACACCCTACAAATAAAAGACTATATTGCACGCTGTGCGTATTAATCTTAACAGGTTAAGATTCTGTTATCAGTGTACCCATTCTGCTTAATCGGCCTAAGGAATGTCCGTAGTGTATACCTTTGATTGCTTCAGCAATAAGCTTTGCTATGGAAAGGTTTTTAATTTTCGGATGTTTTTTCTCTTCAGGAATTTGGATGGTGTCAAGCACTAGTAGTTCTGATATTTTTGAGTCTGCTATAATATCTACTGCATTTCCTGCAAGTACCGGGTGGGTTACGCATGCATGAACGGACTTTGCCCCATGCTCAATAACACTGGCGGCGGCATTACATAAAGAAGTGCCCGTAGAAAGTACATCATCTATTAGGATGGCGTGCTTTCCTTTTACATCGCCTATAAAATTAGCAATTTCTGGCGCGCCATCACTGGCACGACGCTTGTCTACAATGGCAAGGGGTACATTTAAAAGGCTTGCAAACGTATTGCAACGGGCTACACTTCCGAAGTCTGGTGATACAACAACAACATCAGATAAATCTCCAAAGCCATCTTTCCAGTATTGGGCAAATGTATAAATGCCTTGCAAGTGGTCGAATGGAATGTTAAAGAAACCTTGTATTTGTGGGCAATGCAGGTCCATAGAAAGAACCCGGTCTGCACCGGCTGTGTTTATGAGGTCTGCCACAAGTTTTGCACTTATAGGGTCGTGGGATCGTGCGCGACGGTCTTGTCTTGCATAGCCGAAGTACGGTATAACCGCGGTAATTCTGCCGGCAGATGACCGACGCATTGCGTCTATCATAATAAGTAGCTCCATCAGATTGTCGTTAACCGGCGGTGCTGTTGATTGTATTATAAATACGTCAGCATCTCTAACGGTTTCATTCACTCGCATATTAATTTCGCCATCTGCAAAGCGGCTTACCGTAGATTTACCCATTTCAAAACCTAAATACTCTACCACTGATTCTGCTAATTTTGGATTAGCATTTGCCGAAAAAATCTTAATTTCACCTATTGCACTGCGCATCTTATGCCCATTCCTTTCAGGTTTTAGTCTTTCATATTAGTCTATATCAGACTCTAATATTTCAATTTCCAAGGTGTCATCGTCTGTATCTTCAATTGTTAATAATGCATCTGCATCTACCGGTATAAAATTATCTGGTGATGAAAGCGCCTCCAAAGGTTTCATTCCAAAATGCTCACGTGCCTTGCTTTCTATTTCGTGGGCGGCCTCGGGATTTTCTTTTAAGTATTGTTTTGCGTTTTCTCTGCCTTGTCCTAAGCGGGTTTCGCCATAGGAATACCAGGATCCGCTTTTGTTAACTAGGTTTAGTTGCGCACCAAGATCTAAAAGGTCTGCAAATTTGGAAATGCCTTCGCCATACATAATGTCTACTTCGCATGTTCTAAATGGCGGAGCTACTTTGTTTTTAGTTATTTTTATTTTTGTGCGGTTACCTACAGTGTTTTCGCCAACTTTTATGGCTTCTGCACGGCGGATATCTATACGTACGGAAGAATAGAATTTAAGTGCGCGGCCGCCTGTTGTGGTTTCTGGACTGCCATAGGATACGCCAATTTTATCACGTAACTGATTGATGAATACAACAATGCAATTTGTTTTGTGGGTGATACCTGTGAGTTTGCGCAGTGCCTGAGACATGAGTCTGGCTTGTACACCAACAGAGCTTTGTCCCATTTCTCCTTCAATTTCTGATCTTGGTACAAGTGCTGCAACGGAGTCGATAACGACAATGTCGATAGCGGCAGAACGTACCATGGCTTCCGCAATTTCAAGGGCTTGCTCGCCATCATCTGGTTGGGAGATGTATAACTCGTCTATGTTTACGCCAAGTTTTTTTGCGTAAACAGGGTCCAGCGCGTGCTCAGCATCTACATAACCTGCAATGCCGCCTAATTTTTGCAACTCTGCAACTACATGTAGGGCTAATGTAGTTTTGCCGGAGGATTCTGGGCCGTAAATTTCTACGATACGTCCTTTGGGGACGCCGCCCACACCAAGGGCAAGGTCGATACTAAGTATTCCTGTTGTTATGACAGGAATGGTGGTGTCGCCCATTTTTTCGCCCATTTTCATTACGGCGCCTTTGCCAAATTGTTTTTCTATGTTCGATAACGCATTGGTTAACGCCTCTTCCTTTGCAGCTTTAGACTCCAAAGGTGCGACATCTTTTTTCTTGGAATCTGATTTGGTAGATTTTTTTGGCATTTTTAACTCCTTCTATTTAAATGGGGCGCTGCCCCAAACCCCGCCGCTCCGTCGGGCAAAGCCCGGCTATGCTTCCTTCGCGTCCGCTGCGGGTGCGCACGGTGTGCGCAAATAGTTTTTGCATAGTATTTACACTGTTCTATTGTAGTACATATTTCGACTTTGGGGAAGTGTATTAATTAGGCAAACGCTTGCCGCAACATGTCCATTGCTAGATTGGCGGCTCTCAGACGTATTTCATTACGGTTGCCTATCAGATTAAATTTTTCGGTTTTTGTTTTTCCGTTTATGCATAACCCAATGTAAACTAGGCCAACAGGTTTTTCTGTTGTTCCGCCATCTGGGCCTGCTATACCTGTAGTTGAAATGCCAATGGACGCGCCACTTGTTTTTTGCACGCCCTCTGCCATGGCAGCGGCAACTTGGGCACTTACTGCACCGTGGGATTTTATTAAACTTACATCTACACCCAGCCGTGAAATTTTAGCGCTGTTGGAATAAGTGCATAAGCCTTCCAGAACGACAGACGATGAGCCTGGAATGGATACCAGCTCGGATGAAATTAACCCGCCTGTGCAAGATTCTGCTATTGCAAGGGTGTGATTATTTGACGCTAAGAGACGTAGCACAAGTTCCGGCAGGGTGGAATCGTCATCACTGTATATATGTGGAGTAAGTTTTTTGTGGATATCTTCTAAAACCGGAGCTATTCGTCTTTCAGCCTCTCCTACACTTTTGGCAGATGCTGTTATGCGTACATGGACATCTCCAACTTTTGCATATGGTGCAATTGTTGGGTTTGTTTGGGTATTTATTAGTGCGCTAAGCATGCTTTCTACTTTGCTTTCTCCAAGGCCTATAATTTTTACTGTGCGTGATACAAAAACGGTATCACTTTTTTTGCGCAAAAATGGAATGGCGTAATTTATAAACATTGGCTTCATTTCATGGGGTGGGCCGGGTAGGAGTATTAATATTTTTCCGTCTTGTTCGACAACAACACCGGGTGCACTGCCGTTATCATTTGGTAAGACGGAGGCGTTTTCCGGTATCATCGCGTTTAGGTGGGGTTTCGTGAAGGGCGTGGCCTGCAAAGCGTGTTTTAATGCGTTCGAAGGATTCTTCATGCAAAATTAGCTTTTGTCCAAAGTAATCGGCCGCAACTGTTTTTGTAATATCGTCTTGGGTTGGGCCTAATCCGCCGGAAATTACAACAAGGTCGGCATTTTTGAATGCGGAATCTATTGCACAAAAAAGCCGCCCATGGTTATCGCCTACGGTAGCTTGGTGAAAAACTGATATGCCAAGGCTAGCCAATTCCTGCGATAAAAAAGCGGCATTTGTATTTACTATATTGCCTAATAATAGTTCTGTTCCTACACTTAAAATTTCAGCAACCATTTAATGTCTCTCCTAAAAGGTTTTTCTTAAATATCTTTCTTAAATATCTTTCTGAAGCAAAATCAACCGATTACATTTTGTAATCAGTTGAGATTTTTTCTTATACTGAATTATTTGTAAAAACTTGAATATTTTTAATGCTATAATCTATGGCTGACCATACTGTAAATACCACGGCGGCAATAATTAGCGCGTATGTGACAGGCGCAAACACTAAAAAATGCAGTGGCAGTAAAATATACACGATTAATGTAATTTGGAAAATAGTTTTAAGCTTGCCAAGTCCTGTTGCTGCAAGCACTACATTTTGCTCTAGGGCAAGCTGTCTCATGCCTGAAATAAAAAATTCGCGACTAACGATTAAAATGGTTGCCCATGCAGGCATTATACCTGTTGCTGTAAATGCAATTAGGGCGGAACATACCAGCAATTTATCTGCAAGGGGGTCAATTAATTTTCCAAAATTAGATACCAGTTTGAGTTTGCGTGCTAAGTAGCCGTCTAGTGCGTCTGTGCTGGCGGCGGCAACAAAAAGCGTAAGCACGACCCATCTATTTAAAATGTCGGCAAACGGTTCTGCAAAATACACAAGTAAAAATACCGGAATAAGAAGTATTCTACTTACGGTTATTTTATTAGGTAAGTTCATATTGTCCCCTTAAGTCGTATTGGTCGCTGCCAAGTATTTTTACCTGCACCACATTACCTTGTACTAATTTTTCTTTTGAGGTGAAAATTACAACGCCGTCTACTTCATATGCATCGCCCTGTGTGCGGCCTATATATTCGCCTGTTTTTGGCTGTGAATCCACAATTACAGGCAGGGTCTTACCAATTTGTAATTCTTGTTTTTTAAAATGAATTTGCTGTTGAAGCGCCATAATACGTCCAAGTCTTGCGTGTTTTATATTTTCTTTCACTTGTTTTGGCATGGTTGCGGCCGGTGTGCCATCTTCGCGAGAATAGGGGAATACGCCCAGACGGTCGAATTTTACACTGCTTACAAAGCGATACATGTTTTTAAAGGTTTCTACAGTTTCGCCAGGGAAGCCTACAATGAGCGTTGTGCGTATTACAATGCCAGGTATTTTTGCGCGTAGATTTTTGATTAATTCAAGTAATGCTGCCTTACTGCCTTTGCGCCCCATTTTGCTGATTATTTCATCTTCACTATGTTGTATTGGCATATCAATATATTTGCATACTTGAGGTAAATTTGCCATTGTGTCAATGAGTTCTTGGGTGATGTGTTCTGGATAGGCGTACATTAATCTAATCCATAAGGCGTTTGAATTTTGCGCCAATTGTTTTAAAAGTTCTGGTAAATTTTTTTTGCCGTAAAGGTCGATGCCGTAAAGTGCGGTATCTTGGGCCACAAGTACAATTTCCTTTGCACCTGTGGCAGTAAGTTGGCGAGTTTCTTCTAATATGTCTTCTATTTTGCGGCTTTTATATGCGCCGCGTATAGATGGAATTGTGCAGTAAGTGCAGTGGTTATTGCAGCCTTCTGATATTTTTACATATGCTATATGAGGGGCGATATCATCTGACCTGGCGGCAATCCGGGATAAGGATGAATGGGTTATTGGGTTTTTTGGTGCGCCGATTAAATGCTGTACTACATTTGCGATATTATCGTATTCGCCAACGCCAATAATAGCGTCGGCTTCGGGTATTTCTTTTTCAATTTCTGCACGGTAACGCTGGGCCATGCAACCTACAACTATTAAAGCTTGACAGTTGCCCTGGTTTTTATACTCTACAAGTTCTAATACAAGATCAATACTTTCTTGGACAGCATCACGTATAAATCCGCAGGTGTTTACTATTATTGCTGCAGCATTTGCGGGGTCATGTACTACGTCATACCCTGCGTTGCGTAAAGTTCCTATCATTACTTCGCCATCTACACGGTTTTTATCACAGCCGAGAGATACTAAATATACGTTAGACATTTTGCATCTCCCAAGCGCGTACACAATTTTCTAATAGCATTGCGACTGTCATAGGCCCTACACCACCGGGAACGGGTGTTATATGGGATGCTTTTTCAAAAACATTGTCATAATCAACATCGCCGCACAATTTGCCGTTTTCGCGATTTATGCCTACATCAATGACAACTGCACCAGATTTTATAAAATCCGCAGTGATGAGTTTTGCGCGGCCAACCGCCGCAATAAGAATGTCTGCTTGACTGCAAACTTGGGCTAAATTTTGAGTTTTGCTATGGCAAATTGTAACGGTTGCGTTTTCATTAAGCAACATAAGTGCAAGGGGCTTACCTACAATATCGCTACGGCCAACAATGACGGCGTGTTTGCCTGATATATCGATTGATTCTTGCTTTAGTAATTCAATAATCCCGCCGGGTGTGCATGGTAAAAACTTCGCTTGCCCTATTGCTACAAGCCCTAAATTATAGGGATGTAGGCAATCTACATCTTTTTTGGGGTCAACGGCGGAGACAATTGCATTTTTATCTATGACCACAGGGAAGGGTTGTTGAACCAGTATGCCGTTTACGGTGGTGTCATTATTTAAGGTGTTAATCATATCTAAAATTTCTTGTTGGGAAGCAGTTGCTGGTAATGTGTGAAGGGTAGAGTGTATGCCAACTTCGGCACAGGCTTTTTGTTTGTTGCGGATATATACTTGTGATGCCGCGTCATCGCCAACCAGTACCACTGCCATATGTGGTTTTGGTGCATAATCTTTTATGCGGTTTTTAAGGTTTACTCTGATTTTTGAAGCATGGGTTGTACCATTTATTTTAATTGCCATAAATTTCACCATATTCCTCACGTGTAATGGTTACTTTGCGGGGTTTTACGCCATCTTCCGGGCCGACAATGCCGCGCATTTCCAAGTCGTCCATTAGGCGTGATGCACGGTTGTAGCCAATACGGAACTGCCGTTGCAGCATACTTGTGGAGGCCTTGCCCTTTGCGAGTAAAAATTCAACCGCGTCGTGGAAGAATTCATCTACCGGGCCCTCGACTTTTGTTTTGCCCGGCATGGTTATTTGCTGAATCATTTCTGTTGTATGTTCAACCGGCGCTTGAGCCTTTAAAAATGCAACTAAATTTTCAACCTCGCCATCAGATATAAAGCCGCCTTGTACGCGAATTGGCTTGTTTTGTCCGCGAGGTAAAAATAGCATATCGCCTCGTCCTAAAAGTTTTTCTGCACCCTGCATATCCAAGACGGTGCGGCTGTCTGTACCGGATGAAACCGCAAATGCCAAACGTGATGGTATATTGGCCTTAATAAGCCCTGTAATAACATCAACGGATGGACGCTGTGTTGCTACAATTAAGTGAATGCCCGCTGCGCGCGCCTTTTGTGCAAGGCGGCAAATGGCTTCTTCAACCTCGCCCTTTGCGGTCATCATTAGATCGGCTAATTCGTCAATAATAATAACTATTTGCGGCAATGGGGGCTCACCGCTTATGGATAAGCTTTGGTTGTATCCTTTTAAGTCTCTGCAGCCGGTTTCTGCAAAGGAATTGTATCGGCTTTCCATTTCTTGTACTGCCCAGTTTAATGCGCCGGAGGCTTTTTTAGGATCCGTAACAACAGGAATTAACAAGTGGGGAATGCCGTTGTATACACTAAGCTCTACAACTTTAGGGTCTATCATTAGTAGTTTAACCTCGTCGGGGCGTGCCTTATACAGTACGCTTGCAATTAACGTGTTTATACATACACTTTTACCTGCGCCAGTTGCACCGGCAATAAGCAAGTGGGGCATGTCGGCAACGTCTGCAACTACTGGGTTGCCTGCAATGTCTTTACCTACGGCAAATGCAAGTTTGGATTTAAAGTTATTAAAGCGGTCGTTTTCAATTATTTCTCTAAGAAAAACACCTTGTGGGTCTTTGTTTGGGATCTCGATACCTACAGCAGATTTGCCGGGAATAGGTGCTTCGATACGAATACCCTGCGCTGCAAGGCTAAGGGCTAAATCGTTAGAAAGGTTGGCGATAGAACTTACTTTAACGCCCGGCCCTGGTGCAAGATCGTAGCGGGTAACGGTTGGGCCTACGCTGACTTCAACCACCCGGGCTTCTATACGGAAGCTGCGGAGGGTTTCTTCCAATATGCGAGAATTTTCCATAACTTGTGTGCGTGATTCTGCACCGGCATGAGATTTCTCGTTTTTGGTTAACAAGTCTAGAGAGGGGAGTACGAAGTTTTCATAGGTCGGTTCGGCTGGTTTTTGTGGCGGGGTGGCTGCCGGTGGGGTTATATGTGCGTATTCATCATATTCTACTGGATTGCTTTCGTAATTATAGTCGTATAAAGGTGTTGCTGTTGGATTATCGTCTACCAAACCGCGTACTACAAGCGGAGATGTATCTTCATTATTTGGATGGGTGGCGTTGTCATGGTCTGCATGTGAATAGACTTCTTCATGTTGGGAATAATCTTCATGGGATGTATGCACTGGGGTTACGGAATATCCATGAGGCGTTGTAGTTTGTTCGGTTGCGCGTAAGCGGGCTACGTGCAGGGTTTCAGATTCAATGTGGGGTGATTCGCTTTGAGTGTATCTGCCGCGGGACTCAAATGCGTCCAATGTTTCTTTGTCATAGGGGTTATCATCACGCAATTCCGTGTGGGTGTTGATTATAGGCATTGTTTGCGCTAGTGCTGCTTCATCTTCAAAGGCTAAAACGCCGGGATCGTTAACGTATTTTCGCGTTTTGCCTGTGCGTAGAAATGGCGCAATATCGCCACGTGCTTTGGCATTTGCATGATCTAACTCTTCTTGTACTAGCAAAACTTTATAATCCGTTTCTCTTGATACACTTTTTGCGTCGATACTAATTAAATCAGCTCTTCTGTCCCCACGCGTATCACTTTTACGACGCTTGGGCAAGGGTTTTATGTTGCTAGGTTTTTTAGACTTATGAACTTCTGAGGTCATGTCTACTTCTTCATCATCATCTTCGTATTCGTCATCATAATCAGCGTATTCGTTGTAATTTGTATTTCTTTTTTCATCATAATAATTACGAGCGGTATCTACGCCACGTCCGACAAAACTTACAAAAGAACGCCCTGTTATATGCACTAATAAAATTAAAATAGCGGCACTAAAAAGAATGACTGCCCCAACGCGGCCAATAACAAAGCTCACTAAATTACCTAAAATGGCACCCATTACACCACCGCTGGCAAAACTTGAAGTGCGGTATATTTCGCCTAAATATTCAAAGGCTGTGTAATAATTTTCGCCAATGGGGGATAATATAATATGTAACCATGCCAAAATAAGCCAGACCAATATAGAACTGCGAATGATTGGCAGGCGAATTTGTTTAGAAATTAAAACCATTACAGCAAAGCAAATTAGCCCTAAAGGAAGCAATGCGCCACCAAAACCCAAAAGGCCTAGAAGTATATTACGAAAAAAAGGCCCGACAACTCCAATGGCACCCGGTATAAATACAGCAACAGATAATAGAATGCCGACCGCACCTACACCCAGATATTTTGCTTCTTTTGTGATTGCCGGTGTGCTGCTGGCAGCACGCTTGTCTGAACGTTTGGTTTTACCTGTATTCCTTGGCATAAATAACACCTTCACTATGACATATTCTTAGATATTAAAAGTATATCACCAAAAATAAAGCAGGGCAAATTTTTATGTAAATGCGTGCGGTGCACATTGCACCAGAGAGTTAGACCCGACGCGCCACTTTACAAAAATTTTTGAATAGATAGACTATAACATGCAGTTTTAAGACAAGGAGGTCTCTACTTTGGATAGAGGAAGAACACGCGCAGCAAAGACCCGACTAGATGCAATAGTGGGCAGAAACATTAAGACCGAGCGAGAACTTAGAAAAATGACAAGGGACGAGCTTGCAGAAATTATTGATCTAACAGTTTCGCATCTTGGACTCATTGAACGTGGTGAGCGAGGCGCAACACCTGTAACTTTAGAGAAGGTGGTAAGCACTTTTGAAATTTCCATCGACAGTCTCTTTACTGAGCCAGGTAGATCTGCACCTGCAAATGAAAAAAGTAAAAAAGCAAATGGGTCATATCATAAAAAGGTATCTGCTTTAATTACCCATTTAGGCGAACCAGAATTAGAACTTTTGGCTCACACGATCAGAGGTATAATCGCAACACGCCGCCAAGATTTGCAAACTAAAAAAATTGACGATATATTTAACGAGAATGCTTAGTACCTTAACATTATCCGATATTGACGAAAATGTTGCAAAATTTTTAGGATATGAATATGCAAACAAATATCAAGCGCTACCCATAAAGCTCGAACAGGAGCATTTATGGGTAGCTGTCGTTGATCCTGAAAATTCAGACCTGCTGGCAAAGCTGGCACACATAACCGGATGTTTTATTATGCCGGTAAAAGCAAGGGCCGAGGATATTAATCTATACATAAATCAACTTTTATCTGCAGATGCAATAAGTACTATTGCATCTCAATTTTTAGTAGACCAGCAATTGGGCCAGCGGGCAGACATACAAAGTCCGGAACTGTTGGCTGAAATTTCTGCGGCACCTGCAGTGCGCCTTATAGACTCCCTTATAGAAACGAGTATAATAAGCCGCGCAAGTGACATACATGTGGAACCGCTGAGTGATAGTTTGCGAACTCGTTACCGCATAGATGGACATTTGCGCACCCACACCCATGTAGATATATCACTACTGCCTAATGTTATTTCGCGCCTAAAAATTATGGGAGGCATGGATATTTCCGAAAAACGACGTCCGCAGGATGGTCGTTTTACAATGGGATTGAGAGGCGAAAAAATTGAATTTAGGATTAGTACTTTGCCAACGGTGTTTGGAGAGAAGGCTGCAATTCGCCTGCTGTATGGACAAGCCGGGCGGCTTCGAAAGACGGAACTTGGCTTTTTTTCGGATGATTTAGCAAATCTTACATCACTTTTTAATCGGCCCTATGGGGCGATTATTATGACAGGCCCAACAGGCAGTGGAAAATCTACAACCCTAAACAGTTTTTTGTATGAGTTAAACCATGAGAGCAAAAACATAGTTACTGTAGAAGACCCTGTAGAAAACCCGATACAGGGAATAAATCATGTAAATGTAGAGCGCTCTGCGGGAATTAATTTTGCCGGGGCGCTCAGGCATATTTTGCGCCAAGACCCAGACATTTTGATGGTGGGAGAGATCAGAGACGAGGAAACTGCGCGTATCGCCATTCAGGCGGCAACAACCGGCCATTTGGTATTAAGCACACTGCACACTAACGACGCGGCTGGTGTGATAGAGCGATTGGTAGATATGGGGATAGAGCCTTACTTGGCATCCTCTGCATTGGGGGGCGTAATATCTCAAAGACTGGTACGTCGAATATGTAAAAATTGCGTAGAGGCTGTCGCAATAACGAATGACTACGCAAAATTTTTAGGCATTGTTGAAAATACGATGGTATATATGGGCAGGGGCTGCAATAGTTGTGAAAATACCGGCTATAAAGGCCGTGTAGCTGTGTATGAGTATATTGTTATAGACGACGATATGTCACGCAATATAAGTGTCCATCCATATGAATTTGCTGCTCAAATACGTGAATCGGGTCACTTTAAGAAAAATGCTGTGCGTCATATTTTAGCAGGGAATACTACGGTAGATGAGGTCATTAAAATATTGTAGGTTTGGTGTGGGGGATGCAAATTTCAATTGATCCGATGATCCGATTTTCGGGCCAAATTGAAATTATTCGTCTTTTGTTAGCCAAACGCCAAAAAAATCTCCTTTTACCATCCGCGCGGCAGAGGCGGCTATTTCATTTAGCATAATATCTCTGTTATATCTCGTAATGCCAATGCGGTCTTTTGGCAAAGCTTGTACTTGTTGACACCATGTTTCCATTTCTGCAAGACAGGGTGCTGTGCCATTACCG
>Ga0123355_10008304_pt1 | contig 15694 bp, 16 predicted proteins | sample TergutEmb28metaG_3_FD_89872 | JGI IMG/M metagenome (GOLD analysis project Ga0123355, IMG submission 89872) | Embiratermes neotenicus P1 segment gut microbial communities from Petit-Saut dam, French Guiana - Emb289 P1 | ecosystem: Host-associated > Arthropoda: Insects > Digestive system > Gut ... | reverse complement strand
GCATAGTGTAGAGAGGCACTGTGTGTGTACTGCACAGTGTAGAGAGGCACTGTGTGTGTACTGCACAGTGTAGAGAGGCACTGTGTGTGTACTGCACAGTGTAGAGAGGCACTGTGTGTGTACCGCACAGTGTAGAGAGGCACTGTGTGTGTACTGCACAGTGTAGAGAGGCACTGTGTGTGTACAGCACTGTCTAGAGAGGCACTGTGAGTGTACTGCACAGTGTAGAGAGGCACTGTGTATGTACGGCACAGTGTAGAGGGGCACTGTGTGTGTAGCGCACAGTCTAGAGAGGCACTGTGTGTGTACTGCACAGTCTAGAGAGTCACTGTGTGTGTACTGCACAGTCTATAGGGGCACTGTGTGTGTCCTGAACAGTTTAGAGGGGCACTGTGTGTGTAGTGCACTGTCTAGAGAGGCACTGTGTGTGTAATGCACAGTCTAGAGAGTCACTGTGTGTTTACTGCACGGTCTATAGAGGCACTGTGTGTGTAATGCACAGTCTAGAGAGTCACTGTGTGTTTACTGCACGGTCTATAGAGGCACTGTGTGTGTACTGCACAGTGTAGAGTGGCACTGTGTGTGTGTACTGTACAGTGTAGAGAGGCAGTGTGTGTTTAATGCACAGTCTAGAGGGGCACGTTGTGTGTAGCGCACAGTCTAGAGAGGCACTGTGTGTGTACTGCACAGTCTAGAGTGTCACTGTGTGTGTATTGCACAGTCTATCGGGGCACTGTTTGTGTACTGCACAGTGTAGAGAGGCACTGTGTGTGTACTTCACAGTCCAGAGAGGCACTGTGTGTGTAGTGCACAGTGCAGAGGCATTGTGTGTGTACTGCACAGTGTAGAGAGTCACTGTTTGTGTACTGCACAGTGTAGAGAGGCACTGTGTGTGTACTGCACAGTCTAGAGTGGCACTGTGTGTGTAATACACAGTCTAGAGAGGCACTCTGTGTGTACTGCACAGTCTAGATTGTCACTCTGTGCCTACTGCACAGTCTATAGAGGCACTTTTTGTGTACTGCACATTGTAGAGAGGCATTGTGTGTGTACTGCACAGTGTAGAGAGGCACTGTATGTGTACTGTACAGTGTAGAGAGGCACTGTGTGTGTACTGCTCAATCTAGAGGGGCACTGTGTGTTTAGCGCACAGTGTAGAGAGGCACTGTGTGTGTAGTGCACAGTGTTGAGAGGCACTGTGTGTGTACTGCACAGTGGAGAGAGGCACTGTGTGTGTATTGCACAGTGCAGAGTGGCACTGTGTGTGTACCTCACAGTGTAGAGAGGCACTGTGCTTGTACTGCACAGTGTAGAGAGGCACTGTTTGTGTACTGCACAGTCTAGAGAGGCATTGTGTGTGTACTACACTGTCTAGAGAGGCACTGTTTGTGTACTGTACAGTCTAGAGAGGCACTGACTTCTACAGTAGGAAAATTTTAAAACCAAATTTACCCGAAATTAAAATATTCTCGTGTCAAAAATTATAAATGGACATAACTCACATAATTTTTTTAAATTCACAAAATCTCTCTAAACCAGTAATAAAACAGGAATTATTATATATTTCTTGACGATACCTGTGTTAAATATTTTCAGGACAGTTAGTACAAAATGACAGACGGTTTCTCCCCTTTGCCATCTGGAAAAGCTTTGCAACTGGAGATGTAGAATTATTTTAACCGTCAAAGATGTACGTGTGAAGGGCCTCGGCCCGACTTATTTATTACCGACTGCCTATTCTACACACCTCAAATCCCCAAAATTTTTAGCAGTTCGCATTCATGCTCTGAGACGCGATATAATAGTGCTAAGGAATAAGGATTACTTAATAATACATTATTTTTTTGTAACATTCAACGGAATTGTGTATCATAAGCCGGCGAATGCAGCTGACAGTAAAGGTAAAGGTAAAGATGTCCCGTTACAGGTTTGGAGTGACCGGGAGATTTCCAGGAAATTAAGGTTCCCAGATTTCGTGACAACGGCACGGGATGGTGGTAAAGTTGTCAGCCTTACGCACAAACCGCCTTCACCCCCAGGAAATACTCCTGGATCTAATTTCTATTAGAGTAATTCAGCTGACAGTAGGAGTGGTGCTAATTTACAGGGTGCTGATAAGTCTTCAGCCAGACCAGGAAGGAAACAAGCTATTGTTTCTGTCAGGATGGAGCGTATTTCCTTCGGCACCTTGCCTTGCAGGAAAAAAGTCTTGATGACAGCTCGCGTCTCGATGTTGTTGAAGTTGCGCGCGTCCCTGACATGCTTTCGAGCTTGTTTCCTTCCTGGTCGGGCTAAGGACTTATCAGCTCCCCAGTGACATTAATATTTTAAAGCCTCAATCTTTTCGACTGCCCTTGGAGATGTCTTAAGCCACTGAACTTAAACAACAACGTACATTCTGAGGAAAACCAAACTAACTTAACAGAGAAGGCACGATCTAAGATTTGCTTTAAGAAGAGCGCACTTCTCATCTACCTCGCGCTGGACGCCTGAAATCACGTAAAATTTCCTCTCTTCACTAGGCCGGATAGCTCAGGCTGTATAGGGCTGGACGGTCTGGGGATCGAATCCCGGTGGGGTCCAGATTTTCCGCACCTCTCCAGACCGGTCCTGCGGGCCCACTAAGCCCCCTGTACAATGGGTACCGGGTCTTTCCCGGGAGTAAAGAGCGGCCGGGGCGTGACGCTGACCCCTCACACACTTCCAATACCGTGGTCATGAAAGAATAGAGCTATACCTCTACTCTCCCTATGGGCCGTACGGCTTGTACAGAGCTTCAGTGCCTGCACAAGGATGCAGTTTACCTTTACATTTACCTTCGTCTCTTCAGCGCAAAATATTAGCTGATTGCCTTTAAAGCATTGAAACCGTTCGTACAAATCTAAAACCATTTCACTTTCTTCATTACTTTAAGCAGTTTTCCAAATATTTATCTCAATACTGTGGGAGTGTGGGCCCGGTAACTCGGTCGGTATAGACTCTGGCTACGGGCCGGACGGTCCGGGGATCGAATCCCGGTGGAGGGTGAGATTTTCCACGCCCGTCCAGACCGGCTCTAGGGCCCACCCAGCCTCCTGTAGAATGTGTACCTTGGTCTTTCCCGGGAGTAAAGAGCGACCGGGGCGTGACGCTGACCCCTCACCACCTTCTAGTGCCGTGGTCAAGGAAGAGTACAACTATACCTCTACTTCCCCTATGGGCCCTACGGTCTGTACAGAGTCTCAATGCCTGTACAACGGTGCACTTTACCTTTACCTATATCTCTACTCCCCCTATGTGCCGTACGACCTGTACAGAGTTTCAGTGCCTGTACAAGGGTACACTTTACCTTTACCTTTACCTTCCTCTCTTGAGCACAAAATATTAGCTAATTGCTTTAAAAAAATAAAACTGCTCGTGCAACTCTAGAACCATTTCACTTTCTTCAGTACTTGAAGCACTATTCCAAATATTTATCGTAATACTGTGGGAGTTATTCAGTATAATAGACGATACTTCAGAACTGATGGTCACGTAACATGGGCAGTATTCAACTTCCGTTTTCAACACTGTGAGGTCAGAAGGTAATATGGTCATGCAAATCCTCAGTACAATATCACGCCCATTCATTCGGTGGTACAGCATGTAAAAATAGAGTAAAGATTACGGCACGCCACAGTTTATACTTTATTGTCAAGCATAACTCCATGCAGCGCTTTTCTTGGACAGGGTCTGACAGAAACACAGTGCAAGGAAGGCACGCAATGCGGGTTGCTCGTATGTTTCAGCATGTGAGACAAAGTCATGATTACTTTACCTGCCTGTTCTGGGCAAACAGCGTCACATAATTAAATGTCAATACGATATTTTTATTTTTCCTGACGATGTATAGAGGAACTATATTGCGGTAGTTCCTTATTTCCTTCTGTAAATCTAGACAATAAACTTTAGTACCCTAAAAATTAAACTCAAAACAAATTCTCATAAAATATGCGCGTTACTGTGTTAACCCTTATCCTGCTAACGTGGAGAATATGGTGAGCTCCCAATAATGTCAGCAAATGGCAGATGGAATTTAATTCGGCGTTTAAAGGCTTAAGCAGACATATCCATGGCTTTATGTGGCTAGAAAAGTAAACGTAAAACAATTCCATTACAGGCCTGGAGAGTGTTCCACGAAGCTGAGGCTCCCAGATTTCAAGACAATCGGCATATGAAGGTGGTAAGGTTGTCAGCCATACGCACCGGCCACCTTTACCCACCAGGAAATATTCCTGGTACTCATTTCTGTTAGAGGCTGAGTCAACCCCAGAGCCATAGTGCGGTCGGAAGGATTATGTCAATGAAGAATTTCAATCACACCATCGGGAATCGAACCCGCGACCTTCCGGCTTGTAGCGCAGTGCCTGAAGCGACTGGTGGCTAGAAAAGTACATAACAAAAATGTTAGCTATGAAAATGAAATCCCTCAGACTGCTCTGGAAAGTAAGAACTATGACGTCATCTTAATTGTAAGGTAAACGCACAGCAACCCATATGCAGGACTGGACTGTCCCTGGGGGGTGTAAGAGGTTGAGGTTCCCACAATTTCTAGACAATGGCAAGGGCGTCAGCCATACGTACCGGCCACCTCTACCCCACAGGAAATATCCCTGATGTTTATTTCTGTTAGAGGCAGTGTCGACCCCAGGAAACAGTGCGGCCGGAATGATGTCAACAACAATCTCAGTGAACACATCCAGAATCGAACCAAACACCTTCCATCTTGCAGCGCAAGTGCCTCAACACTTATTTATAAAATTCCAGGAATATCAGTATTCAAAATGACGTAATTTATCCTCAACACTGTCACAAAATGACGTAATGTATCCTCAACACTGTCATAAAATGACGTAATGTATCCTCAACACTGACACAGAATGACGTAATGTATCCTCAATTCTGTGACAAAATGACATCCAGCCATTCCAGAGTTCCTGTCCTCTAACGTGGCAATGTAACTCACAAAGTCGCAGTACTGATAGGACGTAACTTATGGCGACAACTTATGCTTACTGCCTACCAGATTAAGATGTTAACAGCAACTTTGTTATGTGCATACAGGAGTTGAGAGTGGGCACAGAACTGTATTCCAGGAGACGGCAGCTTTTGAAACGGTTCCTTCTAGACAAAATGCTCGTCAGCACAGCTCCTATTTCAAAGACACGCGAAAATAAATTATCGGCTAAACTACACACGTCTGCGCAGTTTTAAAAGTTCTGATATTTTGAGTAATTTAAAAAAGTCATGGAACTTATTTTATTACACACACGATGCCTCTCTAGACTGTGCAGTACACACACAGTGCCTCTCTACACTGTGCAGTACACAAACAGTGCCTCTCTAGACAGTGTAGTACACACACGCACCACGCGCAAATATGCTGCCATAACACTGACTACGTCCATATCAACGGACAAGACAGAACAATTACTGTAATTTTAGCCAAACAGTGTATAGAGCTCCCTGATGATGGATCCCTTGTGATCCGAAATATGTTGGAGCAATTTTAAATATTTTTAAATATTTTATGGTGGTTCTAATTGTATCTACGAATTATATATTTCTACATCTGTTGGATAATAAAGTGTTTTAAACATGAAACTTATTTTGAAGCGTTCCATTTTAGAATTGAATAAAATAACAGTTTTAAGGTAACGTCGAAATATCTTGTATCTGTTTCACGTTGCGATATTTGCTTCCGTAGTTCTGAATGTGGACGTTTCTTTGCAAACAAATTTACCTTTGACGATGACATCCCGTCATATTACCGTAACTCAGTTATTCCACAAACAATCCAGTCAAACGCACCTAATCTCATTACAAAAATGACTGTATTTACAAAAATACGCCATATGTCGCAGCCGGTACGGCCATCATCACGCGAAGCTGTTTCAAGACGTACAAAGGAAGGTATAATTTTTGTAACAACTTCTACTGATAATGGCCTCATTAGCTGGAACGTGTAGCTAATTTCGTAAGAGAGAACTGTTTTTATAATAACAGCAGTTGCGTTTTACTGGACTGTATATTTGAGGGGGGAGGGGGACGTTTGTTTTTTATTTTAAAGGCCTACAAGGGTATTTTAAGGGACAACAAGGATATTTTAAGGGACTACAAGGGTACTTTAATGGACTACAAGGGTATTTAAGTTCCTACAAGGGTATTTTAAGGGACAACAAGGGTATTTTAAGGACCTACAAAGGTATTTTAAGGGACAAAAGGGGTATTTAAGGGATTACAAGGGTATTTAAGGGCCTAAACGAGTATTTTAAGGGCCTACAAGGGTATTTTAAGGGACAACAAGGGTATTTTAAGGGACTACAAGGGTATTTAAGGGCCTACAAGTGTATTTTAAGGGACTACAATGGTATTTTAAGGGACAACAATGGTATTTTAAGAGCCCAAAGGGTATTTTAAGGGACTACAACGGTATTTTAAGGGCCTGTAAGGGTATTTTAAGGGCCTGTAAGGGTATTTAAGGGACAACAAGGGTATTTTAAGGGACTACAAAGGTATTTAAGGGACTACAAGAGTATTTTAAGGGCCTACAACGGTATTTTCTTGGGAAACAAAAAGGGGTTTAAAGTCGGTAAGGAGCACCATTAAATAAAGTCACAAGCTGTACCTTACACAGGGGCATCACAAAACAGAACACTGTAGGGTCACTGTCTTTTCTCACCTGAACGCCCTGTAGGGGTGGCGGCAGAAGGGTAAGGCGTTGTGGAGGCCGGTGGGGCTGGAAGTGGATACACAGGGTCGCAACATTCCCGTTCCGGGAACTCGCTGGCTAGAATCCGGCACACCGCGATGGCCAAGAGGCCAAGTCCGAGAAAGAAACTGCAGACAGTTAGCTTCCTCATCAGGGGCAGTATTATGGGCGGTCATTGGGCCAACACTCGGCCGCCCATCCTGCCAACACCAAATCAAATCTTTGGAAAAAATACTGTAGCTTCTCTCACTGTTCTAGAACAAGTACGACAAACTACGACGCAGAACTTCCCTTCGCCTCATGTACACTTGCATGTAGTACTACCACTAACACTGGACACTACGCGCACTGAATTCTGTAAAGTTGTACTCGCCGTTACGACGTCACTACGTAACAGAGACTTCTCTCTCACGATCTCGACGAGAGAGCTCTTGTCCCAAACTTGGATGGGGCGACAATGTCACACGCGAGGCCAGGCCAAAGCACTACCAACTCCCGCTAACCAGTGGAAGGAGACTGCGCACGCCTTCTACGAAACGACGCTTCGGCGTCGTTCGCAGTCACTCGGGCACGATGCTAAGAGACGCTTTGATAGTAGTAATAAAACCAACCACACACACACACACACGCTCTCTCTCTCTCTCTCTCTACTTCTACTAATTTCAGTACACAACGGTAATTCTACCACACAAGTGAGTATTGATGTTTTGTGAGCAAACAAAGTTTTGAGTATTTCTTTGTATGCGGAACTTACTGTGTTTCGTTAAAAGCAACGGTTAAACAACAACGAGCCACGCAGGTTAGTTTAAACCAACTGTGACTCAAACGTAACCAACCGAATCACTTTAATTATCAAAACAACAAATGCACTTACATAAAATTTCACATTAAAACACTTAAAATCGTTCCGAAATGTTCCGATCTTAAGATCATCCTCAGGGAGCTACGTTGTTCCCTGCTAAAGTCATTTTAAAAACATTCGCAACAGGGTAAGCATAAACTTTCTTTCAATCCAAACAGCCTGATTATTTTTATGTAAAAAATTTCAATTAATATTAATTTATTTTGAAATTCTTACTATATTATTTTGACAATATACTTAATAAGTATAATTTATATTACAGACATGCTTCCACAACACCCCGTTAATATAAAGGAATTATTTTGTGAATGTTTTTAAAATGACTTTAGCAAGGAACAACGTAGTTCCCTGATGATGATCTTAGGATCTAAACATGTCGGAGCGATTTTAAGTGTTTTAATGTGAAATTTTAAGTAAGTGCATTAGTTGGTGTGATTATTAAAGTGATTCTACAAACTGCATGGTGCAACAATAAAGATAATTAATGTGACCGTTACTGCTGCCTGTCGTGACTGTGATGCTCACGACAGGCAGCAGTAACGGTCTCTGTAATGCCAGATACTGTAGATAGAGTGATATGAGCTGCTGATGATGGGTGGGAGGTACCACCCGAAAGATGTAGAGCATATTTATCTCAGAAATTAACCAACTTGATGCACAAAATGTTTGTTTTATAATAAGTTTATTTCATACCTCTAAATGTTTCGAGCACCATGTGCTCATCATCAGGAGACCAAAATTGTATTGTACAGTCTCTGATATCATCACAACTATAGGTGGCCGTCCCGTGCACAGGTTGAGAGGAGTCCTCTCTCAACCTATGTACGGGACAGCCACCTACAAGTGTGATGACACCAGATAATGTATAATAAAATGTTGACCTCCTGATGATAAGCACATAGTGCTTGAAACATGTAGAGGCATGAAATAAGATTATTGTAAAACAAACATTTTGTGAATCACGTTGGTTAATTACTAAGATAAATATACTTAGATGCACATTCAGCAAAACATCAAAACATGTCCAGCAGTTTACAGATATAAATGAACTGTATATTGTTGCATCTTTTTGGATTATTATTGACACATATGACACGATGCACGGACCTTTGGACATAAGAAATGTAAGGGCGAAGTTAAGAAGAGTTCCGTGCAGTCCTGACCTTCGTATTGGACGTAAGTTTACCGTCAGTTTCGGGCTACGGCAGTTCATACTTTGTAAAGGACCCTCCAGTAGCATATGGGTATTAGAAAATAGGTGGACCCGGACCTGGTCTGTAGGTGCTGCTGTCCCGGCAAAGAGCGAGTCTGTGATTGTCTGGCATCTAACCAGCCAATATTATAAGCGATAGTAGCTAACAAAACTACCAACATGAAGTTTTCTTCCTGCAGCCTGCAACACGGATACCACTCCAAACCAACCACACCGAAACTCAAAAACACACCGAACCAAGAATAACACGACCAATGTGGTAATTCAACACAATAGTCGCAAGCTCCTGATGATGGATATATTAATGTCCGAAACATGTTGAGCAAATAAGAAGTGAAATAAAATAGCAAGTGACATCAAGTTGGTATTTTAATTCTTCAACTATCACAATGATGCACGGTCCAATAAACATTAGACTGTTTTGTAAAGTTTGGGTGTGTGAATGTGTGGGTGTGTGTATGTGTGGGTTTTGTAAAGTGTGGGTGTGTGTATGTGTGGGTTTTTTAAAGTGTGGGTGTGTGTATGTGTGGTTTTTTTAATGTGTAGGTGTGTGTATGTGTGGGTTTTGTAAAGTGTGGGTTTTGTAATATGTGGGTGTTTTGTTAATATGTATGCTTGTGTTTACTGTGGTTCGTGTTTTTGTACTGTATTTTTTGTATTGTTTCGTTTATGTATATTTATTCTTATTTGTTACTAGTGTAAGGACTACTGCCATCGAGTGACAACTCAACTGCAGTTAATAATAATAATAATAATAATAATAATAATAATAATAAATTTCTCTTGCGATTTTAAACAATATTAAATACAAAAAATTTAAATGGCTCGAAAGCCTCGAACATTCAAAAGTGTTTCCTGTACGAAACCTCTCCGAATCGATTCATAAAAGCATCTCTTAGAGACTGTTCAGGCCACTTAAGTGAAATAGGAACATGCCAATACAGAAAATACAATATTAATTATGAAAGGGCTGGCCTACAATAGAAGTACGGCACGATGCATTTGTACACAAACATTCACATATAGGGTGGACGTCAGTAAATAAACCAAATTTAAGCAATTATTATTATTATTATTATTATCATTATTATCATCATCATCTCCTTTATGCAGGGTATTTATACTTATATTCCCGAGACAAACTATTTCCCTAGGGAATACAGTGTTGCAGCTATTCTGCTGTTACTATTCATGGTGCTTATATCGTTAGTTTCAATGTTGAATCTACTGTACTTTTACATTAGTACTTTCCGCAGTATGTGTGCAGTGCCCAATATGGCTGTTTTTTTGTAGTTCCTTGACTCCATGTTTCCCTGGTATGTTACCTCACGTCTTTTCAAAATGACTTTGAAATAGTCCCAGTCGCCCGTGTTATTACTGGTATCACCTTTGTTTTTACATTCCACATGCACTGTATTTCTATTGTAAGGTCTTCATATTTTACAATCTTCTGTGCTTCCGTTTTAATCACATTTCTGTCTCCTGAGATTGCAACGTCTATTAACATACATGTTCCGTTTTCTTTATCACGGATTATAATGTCTGGTTTGTTGTTGCGGATAGTTCTGTCAGTTTGTACTTTATTATTATTAAGCGTTGTCTATTTACTGAAGTATTTAAAACCACGACAGAGCTGCCTGAAGGCAATAAACGTAAAACAAAAAACTACACATAAAACCATAAACAACACACAGACACAGAAATGTGTATTTTCTGGCATCAACGAACAGATGACGTCATCGAAACAGCATAAGTGACGTCAGGACGGTTGGGACTGTTGAACCGGAAGATAAATGGAAAGCGGTGGTGACTTGCCAGAAAGTTTCCACTACCGCCGAAGTGCTGATAAGTCCTTAGCCCGACCAGGAAGGAAACAAGCTCGGAAGCATGTCAGGGACGCGTGCGATTTCAACAACACGGAGACGCGAGCTGTCATCGACTTTTTTTTTGCAAGGCAAGGCTCCGAAGGAAATTAACGCCATTATTACAGAAACATTAGCTTGTTTCCTTCCTGGTCGGACTAAGGACTTATCAGCACTCATGTAAGTTGACCGAGAAACCCTCGACAAGCGTTCTTTCCTAGCATGCATTAGCGAAGATGAAAATGCACGTTAATGAGAGGCGCTATTTATCTTTCCTTGACCCTAAATCATATTGGTTCGACCTACACTTCTTTTCTTAAAATACTTGAAATTACATTTGCGTCCACGTACCTGAAATATTAAACAGTAAAAGGTAAATTATTTCCCCTGCCCACACCGTGAAGGCGGGAGGGGGGAGTAGAAGTATAACTCCACTTCACGCCTCGGACGAATTACCGCGGGAAATACAACAGCACCCTTTGAATAGGGAGGCGGGTGTGTCCGAAGGCCGGGCTGAACTTCTGAAGAAATATAAAATTTCTTGAACTTGTCGGAATTCGAGACTCGGACCGTCCAGCCCGTAGCCTAGTCCCTAAAGAATACCACTTCGGGTATACGATAGCACGTGTATACGCAATTTTTAAAGCGTACTCTGGGGTACGGGCTTGGAAAGCTATAGGCGACAGGTTGCGAAGGGCTTACTGTTTGAGTAGGGTTGATCTTGTTCGGAAAATTAGGGACAGGAAGCAAAGAACGGATATCGGGAATTATTCCTTTGTAAATAGGGCCATAAAATAATGGAACCAACTATCTGCAGAAGCGTTATGGACTTTCCTTTGTCGACCTAAAATTTTTAGAAAACACAGTTAGGACAGCAATTATAAACGGGGTGGAGCGAAAGGAACAGAAGTGTGGCGAAAATCGTCTAAAAGGGCAGTGAAGTGGAGTGAAGTGAAGTGAAGTGTAGTGAGGTGACATGGTGCGGTAGGAAATTTAAATGGGGTTAAGCAAAATGAGAGGGCAGTGAAGTGTAGTTGGGTGAAGTTTAAATGGGAAGTAAAGTGACGACAAGTGTAGTGAAGTGGAGTGAATTGTAGTTGGGTGAAGTTTAGATGGGAAGAAGTGAAGTGTCGACAAGTGTAGTAAAGTGAAGTGAAGGTCTTAGTAACAGGGTGTCTATCATTATTAGAAGATATACAGACCATATGAAGTTTTACTGTTTCTTTCATATTCTTTTGGTTCTCTTGTGTATCACTGTATATATGGTTGTGTGTTTTGTGTGCTTCTGTTTAATTTTGTACATTATGTATTCTTATCATTAAGTATTTTCTCTTCTAGGTATTGTGTTTCCTTGTGTTGTTCTGTGAATTGTTTGTGTGTAAATGTGTACTGTACTGCTGCCACCGGGTGTCAAGCCAATTGAAGTTAATATGTGACACACGCACACACACACACACATATGCTGGTGACGATTCCATCCCAGTTCAAATTTGCTACCTTAGGTCAGCAGACGAGTGTGGAAATGCATGAGACTTCGGGTCCTCATTGTTGTAAACATGAGATATCTTTCTTCTTGCACATGGCGACATGTTGTTTTTCGGTTAGATGTGTGCCGTCAAAATGGCAGCAGCATGCAGCATTGAAACGACGGGAAGTTTCGACCAGATTATACGAAATCAAATCCCAGGACACTGTAATCTTCCAGTGTTGTTGCCAATTTGGTCGATATGCCCGCTCAAAGACCACCGCTGCCTTCTTATTCATCGAAGCGGTTTCGCCACCTCTCGGCAGTGCAGTCCGCGCGCAGACTGGATCAATGGCTCTGAGTAATTCATTCGGCAGACTGTTTGGCGTCCACAGGGCGATGAAGTATTCATGTTCCTATTGATAGTACAAAACTTGTAACCTTCAAATACTGAGACTTGTTCTCGAGTCTTAAGATCTTACTTACTTACTTACTCCATGGAGCAGAGTCCTTCTTGAGAAGCTAACCGGTTTGAAGCTAGTCAAGAAATTCTCCGCGTCTTATGGAACCCGAAGGTTTATTACCGCATGCAAAAGTGCTACCACCTGTCCCTATCCTGAGACATCTCGATCCAGTCCATAACCCCCACATCCCACTTCCTGAAGATCTATTTTAATATTATCCTCCCATCTGTGCCTGGGTCTCCCCAGTGGTCTCTTTCCGTCAGGTTTACCCACCAAAACCCTGTACACGTCTCACCCCTCCGCCATATGCACCACATGCACCGCCCATCTAATTCTTCTCGATTTTATTCCTCGCACAATATTGGGTAAGCAGTACAGATCATTATGTTCCTCATCGGGAATTAAGACCTCCACGCCAGAACCCTCCCCCCCCCCCACCCCAGAACAAATACACACCAAACTCACAAAAATATTCTGAATTTTTTAAGACAGCGTGTCGCTGAACACAACAAGGTCGTGAAAAGTTGGGGTGGTGACAATGTCGTCGAGTTGCTAGCTGCTTCTCATACACATCTTCTCGTCTTGTGACACAGTCATTCACATCAACTGGTACACATGACAATCGTGGGCCGGCACGGCGTAGTCAGTACAGCGACTCGCTACGAGCTGGACGGTCCGGGTATCGAATTCCGGTGGGGGCAAGAATTTTCGCACCCTTAGAAATAGGTCCTGGGGCTTACCCATCCTCCTCTACAATAGGTCAAAAATGTTATTTCCCGATGTTAAGGGATTGCGACGATGTATGCATTAGTAGCATTTTTACTGGTGCAACTGTATTGTTGAGAAAATGGGACAAATATAGTAGGGTAATAAGAGGAAAGACGTCAGGGAAATGCAGTACAGAGTTGGTAAGCGGTGAGTAGTCAATAATATGAACATTCTGACTGTAACGAACAATTGGATTCACCTAGAACGAACCTTTGTGACGATTTATGTAACCGTATGCGTGTTCTGTTGCTTTCGTGTTTTGTTGGTTGACCGTGTGTATTGTTGTAGTTGTCTTGTGTGTGTTGTTATCTTATGTGTATTTGTTGTATTGTGTGGGCATTGTTTTTTTTTCTTTAGATGCCGGACTGCTGGCAAGAAGTTAGTATTCAGGAGGTCCTGCGACCGGCCACCTCGACACAAGTTTTTCTTGGTTTCCCTGTGCTTAAAAGCAAATGCTGAGATGGTTCCCAAGATTCCAAGTTGCCAATACGTAGTACATGCTTCTCATGTAGCCCTCCCGACTTAAATTTACTAGTAACTAATTTCATGTTTTGTTTACATGTAAAATAACCAAAGCCAAGGCGTAACAACCCAATTGCAGTAAATAATAATAATAATAATAATAATAATAATAATATCAACAACAACAACAACTTAGGATGCATCAGTGTGCAATAATAATAATAATAATAACTAAGGAGGCATCGGTGTGCAATAACAATAATAATAATAATCATCACTATTGTTATAACTTAGGATGTACCGGTGTGCAAGAAGCTAACATAAAGGCATTGCCTACGTCGTTTTTTATAAGTCTGAGATATTCTATCCGAATTAACTTAGTGACGTACAAAAGGGTCCTAAAGTTCATTTGTCACAGCTGGAAGTGCCTACTTTGCTGACCGTCTCTATTGGTCGCGTTGAAAATAGAATTAAAAGCAATATCTATGAGTGATTTGGACTATCTCCTTCTTCGGGTAAAAGGGACAGTATGACATTTCACTCGTTTTGGCAGGGTAAGCTAATCTGACACGGTGCCACCTTGCGGGCTGAGGTACAGCGGTAACGTTGTAACTTGCCAGTGTGAGGACAACCAGCGTCTTTTCAAATTGTAAAAACCTTCGTTTTTTTTACTTAACCATTTAAAGCCTAGTGGTTAGGTGATGCACCAACAGTTTAACATTCAACAACTCAACGCGACTTGTGCCACTTACAGCATAAACTGATTGGTTTTTATAAACGACATGAAAAGTGTTTACAGAGTGGTACGGACTGGGGCTTTAAATAACAACTGTACGCTCTGCCCACACTGTATTTATGTGTTTTGTATTTATCTGTGAAAAAACAGCGACTTGTGCCACTTACAGCATAAACTGATTGGTTTTTATAACCGAGATGAAAAGTGTTTACAGCGAGGTACGAACTGGGTCTTTAAATAAAGCAGTCTGCGCTTCGTCTTTAAAGGGTTAATCATGTAACACGTTTCGGCCTGAAGGCCATAATGAGGCACAATATCAAATATAGAAGGAAAAGAAGAATAATACAGACAGAAGCCCCCCCCCCTCCCCCTTGCGGTACAATTGTACAATACATTGCTGCTGACACGTGGATTCAATTCACAATTTTTATAAGAAAATGTAAGAAATCAGTCTGTGTAATGAGAATATTGTAACAAAAATTGCATCACAACAAAGTAAATTAATTTTTTTTCAATTATTCTTTATTTATAAGTACAAATTGTATGCTGATCATGAGGAGTGTGATGTTGCATATCGGATGCCGGAACGTATAATCGTGTCAACCCTTTACAGTCCACTGGTTACTATGTGTACCACCAGGTTCAATATTCAGAAATCATACGTTCTGCCCATACAATGTATTTACGTGTTTTGTGTGGATCTCTGAACAAACAGCTCTTATTTCGCAATACAGCATTAAATGACTGGTTTTAAAACCGAGAGAGAGAGAGGGAGAGAGAGTTTACTGCGCGGTACGGACTGGGTCTTTATACGAGGGTGAATCAAAACGTAAAGGCGGTAACCGGGACAGAGAGGAGCTGGCGCATTGCGTATTATTGACAATGTCTGTTGAAGAGTTCAGCCATGTGCAGTACAGCACTTTGCCTTCAGTCGAGTGGCATCAACGAGGGCGAAAACATGGACCCTCCTTTGCAAGATTGCACCATCGAAGAACAACGTGGCGTAGTGCAGATTCTTTGGGCAGAAGAAGTGAAACCTGTGGAAATTCACCGTCGTATGTTGGCTCAGTATGGACAGAGCACCATGAGTCAACGAAAGGTTTATGAGTGGGTGGAAATGTTTAAATCGGGT
>Ga0123355_10008303_pt1 | contig 15694 bp, 11 predicted proteins | sample TergutEmb28metaG_3_FD_89872 | JGI IMG/M metagenome (GOLD analysis project Ga0123355, IMG submission 89872) | Embiratermes neotenicus P1 segment gut microbial communities from Petit-Saut dam, French Guiana - Emb289 P1 | ecosystem: Host-associated > Arthropoda: Insects > Digestive system > Gut ... | reverse complement strand
GTGTACTATTTTAGACACATATCTTTACTATTTTGAAAAGGTTATCCTGTATTCTCGTAACTTCACGTAAAATGTTGCATGGCTGATTTTGCAACGTTCCCATCCCTCCACCAATTACGCAAAATTAGCGGGCATTTACTTTCAAAAGTGCAGAAATCCTGTGTTTTTCCTCGACGTAGTATATACATACTGTATGTACTACGATTAAACAGAATTGATTGACTTAGGAAAATCATTGGGGAACGAAAAATGGTAAATGGAATACCAGCATACTCTTTATTAACAATAAATACCCATAAAAGTGCCCCTTTCTGTAGATTTGCTTTAATTCTACAGAAAGGGGTTTAGTTTTATCTGCTCTTAAAAATCCTCTACCATTCAGCCTCTATCACCATAAGTACAGTCTCTAAAGCGTCCATTCCCTCCATGTTAAAAATATGAGGTTCTGTTCCAAACTCCTGATTATTTCTTCCCATATTATCCGTGCCATATATAGTCGAATACCTAATGACTATGCCCGTATTAGGCAAAGTTATTAAGGATGGATCCATCCCAATGCCATCTCCTCCAGTGGTTTGCCCTACTAAAGTAGCAAATCCTGTCTGATTTGCTATAGCCGCCGCATATTCTGAGGCAGAGAAGTTTTGTTCATTCACCAACAACCATATCTTACCTCCAAAAACTGCCTCTCCGCTAGGATATATTGTGTTGGATAAAGGAAAGTACAAGTCCAAAGCTGATAAATCGTCATGATTTATATACAGTAACCTTTCTATAAGTGCTTCATCTATTTGTCTAAAGTCTATATCTCTTGGGTAAAGAAAGTGCATGTTATGTTGATGAGCTGAGGAAAAAAAGTAATGTCTGTACTCCAGAGGTTGACTTATAATTGGTGCCATAACAAGCAAGGGAAAAAAGCCTGAAGAACCCCCAGGGTTTCCACGTATATCTATAATCAGATGCTCGTAATCTGTTACTTGCGCGAAAAAATCTAGCAAAGTTGATTGGTCTACTGTAGTTGTGCGGCTATTCATTCCGCGGATATTGACATAGGCTATTCGCCCTTCTTCTATGATATTTGTTCTTATATTGCCACTGTGTTCAGATTGAAAACTTTCTTCTGTAACAGCGTCAAAGTTAAAATCTTCATCACTTAAGTTGTAAAACAGTCTTGAAGCCGGATTGTCAAATGCCTCAACATAAATAGCAAGTTCACTATGTCCTAAAGCCGTCAGAGAACCATAAATAGCAAGTAGTCCTCTTGCAAAATCTTCATCCACCAATTGGAGATGCCCCATACCACGCGCTGGACGAAAGATGTTATTTCGCAGAATGGAATTAAAGTGTAGAATATCGTCTTGAGTTTCTACTTGAAGTCTGGTATCTTCAAAAATCTGATGTAAATCTACCTCCGCACGGCGATATATTACACCAAAGAAGGGAAAATTATAGCGCAATATGTAGTAGAGGTAATCTAAATCCTCCAAGTATGCTTCCCGTGTTCGGCCTGAACTTAGCAACTCAGGTTCGTTTATCACTACACTTATTTCTTGTACAATTTCTTCTATGGCTTCTTGCTCTATGACTGCTTCATTTGTAGTGGTATTGGTATTACATGCAGTGATTATAATTAAGGATAAAGTCAAAATTATACTTTTTATAATTTTATTGTGACTTATTTTTTTCATTTTAATATAAGCCTCCTAGTTATGATTTATTTGATTATATCCCAATAATCGGGGTCGTCATAAATGATTCTTTTTTGTTTCTGGGTATATAGTGCTGCGCAAACCAAGGCTGTAAGTGGCATAGCAAAAAAAATCCCAAAGCTTCCGGTTATGGCTTGAAGCAATTCAACTATCACAAGTTCTCTATTCAAAACCCTAAATAACGAAACTCCCCACCCCAAAAGTATCAAAATAACCGTAAGAGAACTGCCAATATAGGCCAGTACTAAAGTATTAATGCTGGAACCTAATATATCTTTCCCGATATTTATGCCAGATTTGAAGATATCGCCAAAAGATGAGTTGGGTGCTTGAGTTTTGACTTCCCACAATGCGGAAGATATAGAAATTGACATATCCATAATCGCGCCCGTTGCCCCTATGATAATACTTGCAAATATTATCGCATTTAAGTCTATGGGATTGTCGAAAAGTGTAATCAAATGTATGGAGTCTGTCTGTGTTATACCTGTGAGTTCCATAGAAGCATTCATAATAAGCGTTAATATTCCGGCAACTAATACACCGCCCAAACACCCTGTAACGGCGGCTATTGACTTTCTATTTACACCATTTATTATGAAAATCGTAGTAACAATGGAATATACACATACAACTATAGATGATATATAAATATTCATGCCCGACATTATTGAAGGTATAAATACTGCAAAAATAGCCGTGCCAGTAAGCCCTAAAGATAATATTGAGTTAAATCCTTTTGTACGGCCAAAAATAATTAACAAAACAACAAATACGCCGCCCAAAATCATAATATGATATATCCGTACATAATCAATAAAATTCCATGTTCCATGTTCAGTCAAGCCTAACATAACCCGGTCGCCTTCTTGTGCAACCCGCGGGAATCGTTCCAGAAAATGACCACGGGTACTTTGCGTAAATATAGCGGTTTCACCCCTACGAACCCCTCTTACAATTTCCGCCTCAAATCTAATTGTATGCCATTCTTCCGAACGTGAACTGTGTTCTTCAATATGTAAAATTTGTCTAACTACAGCTTCATAGAATTGTGATATATCATCATCATTAGCCATACCGCGAACAGCAATTTGATTGCCTACATACAGAAAAACAAGCGATAAAATTAAAATCAAAACATAAATGATTGCTTTAACAAGATTATTTTTTTCATCCAAAACTTTCAAACCCCCTTTATATATTTTTTATCTTCCTAATGAACCGATAACTTGCTAAGACTAGCAAATAAAATAGTCAAGCGCAATAGATAAGAAAAGCCCAGAATTATTAAGGGAACCTCATAAAATCCTAGGCTTTTAAGGCGTGTTTTCGTTAGTGGAAACACGCCCTAGCAATATTTCACATCATATTTCCCAGGAAAGTGGTGACAAACACGAAGTAAATTAAAAGCCCTGCTATATCTTTTATGGATGTAATGATGGGTGCTGAACCTGCGGCTTGGTCTACATTAAATTTGATTAGCACAAAGGGAACCAAGAAGCCCAATAATGCGGCCAAAGTCATGGTTGCTACTAAAGAAAGGCCAACAGCAACCCCTAACAGTGGGATATCGTTTTGCCATAAAGAAGCTATAATGCCGGCAGCTATGCCTAGTAGCATACCCATACTAAAGCCAATGCTAATCTCCTTGAAAAAGTGTTTGGTAAAACCTTTCAAATCAATATGCCCAAGTACTACTCCACGCGCAAAAACTGTTGAGGATTGTGTACCTACAGTGCCGCCCATATCCATAATTAGTGGAATGAAAAATGCCACACCAATAACAGATTCTAAGGCCTCCTCAAAACCTTCGATTATCGTACCTGCAAGCATTCCGGCAACTAAAGTTATAAGTAAGAAAGGCAAGCGCACTCTCCATATTTTCCAAATGCTTCCTTTAACCAAAATTTCACTACGGTCTGATTCACTACCTTTAATATCTGCAAGTCCAGCACTGTCTAAAATGTCCTCTGTAAATTCGTCTTCCAAAATGTCCACTGCGTCGTCAATTGTGACAATACCTACCATACGATCTTCTTTATCAACAACAGGTATGGCAAGCAAGTCAAGTTCTTGCAGGGTGCGGGCAACCTTTTCCTGGTCGGTGTCTGTTGATACGCTGATGGGTTTTTTAGCCATTATATCCTCTATCTTAGTAGAACCCTCAGCACATACCAATCCTTTAAGAGAAAGCACACCCTCTAGCTTTTTCGCACTGTCTGTGATATATAAAGAATATACAGTTTCCTTATCTTGCGCTTGACGGCGCACCTTGTCCAATGCCTCTGTAGCAGTCATATTTCTGTCAAGCGAGATAAATTCGGGGGTCATAACATGTCCCGCTGTTTCTGGCTTATATCCCATTAGTACATTTGTCATTTCTCGTTCGGCTGGTGATAGAGAGGCAATAAGCTTTTTGGCTACACCAGCAGGCAATTCGTCCAGCAATTTAACTCTATCGTCTGGAGCTAGTTCATTAACAAACTCCCTGGCCTTTTCATCTGTAAACGAACGCAATAAATTATGTTGCAAATCAGTATCAAATTCCTCAAAAATGCGTAAGGCATGGTCTTTGGAAAGCAACCTAAACACAATTACCTGTTCTTCCGCGCTTAGGTCGTTAAACACATATAAAAATTCCACTTCTTCTGCTGTTGCAAGAAGGTTTTTTAAGGTTTCCATATCCTTATTCTGTATATGGGTCAAAATTGTTTCTCTTGTCATATTGCACCTCCGATTTTAGAATGTGGTACGTTTTTGCTTTTATACACGCTAAAATATGTGTTTGCATGTATAATGAAAATATCGGCGGCAATCTAAACAGCCTCAAACTGGCTAAGAACCTGTCTAATAGGATGCTAAACAGCCTCTAAAAAAACAAAAATATCAGTACAGCCAGCGCGAAAACATAATAGAATGCAAAATACTTTAGCTTGGCTCTCTTTACAATGGCTAGCATAAAGTTTATTGCTATATAACCTGTTACGGCTGATGTTACAAAACCGGCACCCAAGTTTAGGAAGTTTAATCCTTCTATTAACTCTGGGTTTGCTAAAATACGGCTTATACGAAATAACATAGCACCAATGGCCGCAGGAACAGACATAAGAAAAGAAAATTTTGCAGCATTCTCGCGGTTAATACCCCGCGCCATTGTAGCTGTAATAGTACTACCAGAACGAGAAATACCAGGGAAAACAGCAACTGCCTGGGCACATCCAATTAAAAAAGCATCAAAATAACTAAGGCTTTCCATATCCCTAACATTCTTCTTTAGTCTATCCGAAAGCAACAAAACTACACCTGTAATAACGAACCCAATTGGCAAGTAATGCACCATATGAAACATGGATTCTATAAACCCTTCAAAAAGCAAGGTGACAACAACCAATGGCACCGTAGCAATTGCTAGCAATGCCGTAGTTTTTTGAAAAGGATTTTTTATCAACGCCCATATATCCTTGCGGAAAACAAATATAAGCGGCAATAGGCTTCCCATGTTCAGCACTATAATAAAGGTTAAGTTATCTTCTGCGGTTATGCCAAATATATGGTGAAACACTAATAAATGCCCCGAACTGGACACAGGCAGGAACTCTGATATGCCTTGTATTAGTCCTAAAATTATTGCTTCCAATAAACTCATGTACTATCTCCGTATTCTTTGAATTTGTGTTTTTTGCCTTTTGCTAATTCCACCGATTTTACCGATTCTCGGCCTTGCTTTTGTGATTTTCTCTTGTTTCGTCTCGCGGTTCATCGTCAAACTCCATCATATCACCTCATCTTAGTGTGGGTATGGCTAACTCATACAATACCAACTTAGGAACGTCTGAAAATAATGCAAATAAAAAAGCCCGTCAAAGGGGCTATAATGTTTTTTGTTATATAAAGACAGGTAGCTATAGGAGAAATACAAAAATATAATCTCGTACTAAAAGAAAGCTCACAGAATCATATTTTTGGAAATTTTCCCTAAAACAATACAACAACAGGCCAACCCTGTAGTTGTTGTCTGAATAGCAACACACAAAACTAATTAACCCCTCGTATGAGTTTTAGCACTAAAAGACGTAGACTTATTCAAGTCAGCTACATTAAGCAAGCCTTAATCCGACTCTGCCTGTTATACCCCTTGGTGTCTCTCGACGTTTTGGGGCAGTAGCCTATGTTCTTTTAGGAGCCTCACCTAACAAGTAAAATTATTCTGTGTAGACTATACACCATGCACTATAAAAATGTCAAATATTAATAGTTCAAAGGAATCCCCGATTTATTAAACTGATTATTTTTCACTAGCAATTTGCGTGGAAACCTCATATTTACATTATAGTCGAATTTGGGTACAATATTGCTACAAAATAGGTATGAAGACAAGGAGATGTGTGTAAATGGGGTTTCCTCCTATCAGACCAGGTGAATTACAAAACAGCAAAGGAGGTGAAAAAAATAGCAAGCAAAGAAGAAATACAGATGGCACAGGCAGTACATTATTACCAATTGATGACAATAAAGGCACGGAACGAAAAAGCGGGTATAAAAGTGCTGGGGTTGCAAAATGCGATAAATTTGGCCAAAGCGCAAATGACAGAACCTGATATAGCGTGGGTTGAAAAACAGGTAGCAGAAAATGAAGATTGAACAGAACCCCCCATGGCGGAAATGCTTTTGGAGGATTTGTGTTAATTTCCATGAGTACATAAAAACAGTACCCAAGTTATAATATTTTCCAGGGTACTGTTTCTATGTTTATGCCTTCAATTCAGTTTTAGCGGGAACACACCTTGGTGTTTTCGTAGTATTATCCCCTTATCACAATTACATCATCTTCCCCTACTGTCATATATTCTCTGGCACCCAAATTCTGTACCAAAGACCCTTCTGCTATAAAAGTTCCAGGGCTTACCACACGGGCATAGTAGAAAAATGTTTGTGTGTTGTTAAACCTCCAATTATGGATATGAAACATTACCCTTTGTCCTTCTACTGTTGCGCGCCGCCAGCCTCCGGGGACACTGACAATGCTTCCAAATCCCGCAGAATTGGATACAGGCACAAGCCCTGCGGGCAAGAAATCTGTAACCACATAAGAGCCAAGTATATCTTTTCTTGAAAAGTCAACTGTCAACTCTACTCGTACCAAATCTCCTTGCTCAAATGTATTGGTACGTACCCGGCTTCCATGCCTATAAAATCGGCGTTGAATGGTTATGTCATTGTCAACAATCTCAATATCTTCTAGCGGTACACGGTTTATTGATACTGCACCTACTTCTCCCGTTACTGAAAGTAAGTCAAACTCGTTTATATTTTGAGTAGGAATTCGTAAGGTAAAACTGCGTCCTTGCGAAAGGTCTCTTGTTATTTCTTCGCCAAAAAACGAGTATGTTATGCTAGCATTTGCAGAAGTCGTGTTTTCGATTTCATGAACAATAAAGGATAACCGCTCAATATTAACCAAAAGGTCAAGTGTGTGATTTCTAACGGTGTATCGGTGTAGACCTTCTCTTTCTGGCATTTGGAGTTTAGCCGCTAAAAGCGCGATAATTGAGGTTGCCTCCAATATGTCGCTTCTGTTCGCGCCTGTATATACACGGTAATAAGGAGTAATCCTTTGCAAATGCGGTCTGATACGTTCGTTGTATAAGGCTGTTGCTGTTGCCGTTTCACCTAGTGCTGCAAACCCTAGTGCAATATAGGCAATATCTCTTATTGGCAAGTCTTCCAATAGCGCGTAGTTATTTAAGTCCAGTAAAACAGGTTCTCTTAACATAGCAAGACCGTATAAGGCACGCATTTTGTTATCAGCAGATTCCCCTTCAAAAATATTGTAGAGATAACGCCTTAAAGCATTCACATTAATGTCATCCATAATAAATGGCATAAGTCTTACTGTAACGGCAAGGTCACTTTCTGCATGGGGGAATATTGCAATGCCTCCATCTGGGCGTTGATATTCCATTGGATTAAAACTATCTCTACCGTCAGTAAACAAGTAAATATCAGGGAAATCCCTTGCAATAATCCGATTCGCTTCCCGCCGCCTTACCAATGCCTCTATCCTAGAACCACGTATATTGCGCATTTGCATCAAATCTCTTAAAAATCGTCCGCGGCCTTGGTCAGTAAATGTGATATTGGTCATACCTTGTGAACCAAACTCAAAAACGGTATCGACTGTAACTTCATAAAAAGTTGCGGCATCTACTTGTCTATGAGTGTTGATTACTCGGTATTCATGCCGGACTGCATCGCTTAAACCAGTATTGGTTGCCGCCCTAATTACAAAGGAAGATTCGCCTTCATCCGTCATTTCCCAAAGAGGAATATTCACGCGTTCAAATGGAGCCCCGGTTGCTGTTTGTATAATATTAGGAGCGTTTTCGTCCCAAACCTCAAATGTTACTGTCTCGCCGCCAGTTAAGCTAGTGCCAAATACATTTACTCCAATGGTCGGCAAATCACCTACAAGGAAAATATCATTGACGGAATAATGCAGAAACATAGGGTTTGTAACTATGATATTATCAACTGTATTGCCCGCATACAAATCATCACTAATGCCCGATACTGTCACACGCCATGAAGTAATATTATCAGGAAGGCGGAAGGAAAATGTAGCCTGACCTTGTGCATCTGTACGCAATGCTACAAAAGTTGCGGTATCTTCAAATATTTCTCTAATATGCGTGTCACCACCTCCATCCGGTGCTGGAGTGGCTGCTGGGGCAGCGGCAAGGAGTGGAGCAGAATCAAATTCCAATTCAGATTCGGACATTTCTCTAGCTCTATGAAACGCTCCTCCATCTTCATCATCCATCTCAATATCCAGTCCGCCGCTAATAAACGTCCTGTGAGTGGCTAAACTAAGTTGCAAGCCAGACCAGATTATTCTATACAATGATTCCCGCGTATGAACATTGTAATCGCGCAATGCAAACAGAGCCTCATCTACAACGCTTACATTAATATTTGTAGGCTTTGGATTGCCGTCCAAATCTGTGGCGGTAATGGTAATGGTACTCATATCGCTAGGTCTATAAATATCCTGGTCTGTGTTTACGGTCAATACTAGATTACGGCTTTGGCTATTAAACCGTAGGCTACGGCTCATTCGGAAATCTGTATAATACGTATGCCCGTTAAAATGATAGGCATACACCGTAATATTGGGCGCGTGTTTTTCCGCAAATTCAAACGAAAGCAAATTTGAACCCACATGATAATCCAGTATTCCGTTTTGCATTATTACAAACAGAACATTTCCGGTTGTAATCGGGTCGGTACCACGATTGACTGTTAGTGCTACTTCGTCACCAATATCGTAACCTTCAGACCATGTCCTTGCACCAGCCAAAAATAGGCGGTCATCATTTGCATCTGAGAAAAAACTGCTAAAATCACGGCCAATAAAGATATCTCTTGTAATTGTACGGTTATTTCCATCTAAAGTGGTCAATCGTGCGCGATAGCTTTCATTAGAGCGATTGGGAACTTGAAAATATTTATTTGCTTCGCCGTTCCTATCGGTTGTAATCACAAAATTGTCAATAACCTCTTCACGCCGTCTCCATCTGTACCGTGGAACCACTGCTCTTTCTATCCAATCATAAAACTCCCCTATGCGTTCTCGTTCCCAAAAAACGCGATAGATTTCAACAGTTATATCTTGCCCTGCTACAGGTTCATCCAAAAAATCTCGGTTATTGCTTGCCGTACCGTCATTAAGTCGGTCTAGCGTAATGGAAGTTACAGTTACGGAAAGTGAAGCATTTTCCTCAGTGCGGGTTGCTTGTGCTTGAACATCAATATCATTGATAAAAACACGAACTGAAGCACTTCTTGAAGTTCTTCCGATTTCAGGAAGTGTGGCCTCAACATTAAACGACAAAATTGCCTGTCCTTGTACATCAAGAGAACGTCGCGTTATCGTTCCGGTTGATACTTCAAAAATCCCATCAATGTCTGTTCGTCCGCGACCTGAAGGAATATTTTGCAATTGACCTGTAGCAAAACGATATGAAACTTCCAGTTCGGATACTGGTGTACCTTCAAAGAATTCTGTTCTGGCAGTAAAAGTAGCCGTATCGCCTTCAAATACCGCCCTTCTATCAGCGGATACCAATAAGCGGTAAGGCGGTGTTACATAATCTTGCACCGAGAAGAAAATAGAACTCACAGCAATATCATCATGGAAAATGGTTAGAACATAAGAACCAGGATTTAAGTTAGGAAGTTGGATTTCATCGGAATATATGCCATATTGTACAGGGACAGTTTGCCGATGCAAAGTGTGTCTTCCATCTGGTTGCCAACCTCCTTGAGAAAGTACTGCACTTACATACTGAACAGCTTCTGTACTATTGCGGCTTTCAACAAATCCCCAAAAATAAAGGGTATCATCACGCTGGAACAAAGTGCGATCAAGTTGCAATACTGTCCAATAATCATAGCTTATTGTTTGCCCCGGAGACCTCCAAGGCATAAACCCACGATGCGCAGTAAAGAACACATAGCATTCCTTGCCTCCCGAAGTAGTAATAGCTAAATAATCGCCATTTTGATTTGGTAATGCCCGTTCGATTATAACGATTCCATTTGCATCTGTTTCATATGTTCTGCCAAGTGTGGAATCATAAACTCTTGCACCAACTGCTGGCCTTCCAGTTGTCATATCATTTACCCATACAATAGCACTGTCATTGTCCGCAACTATTTGTATGGCCAAATCAGTAATCTGCAAAACCATTTGGTCATGGAAATCATCAACCGACACATTGATTAAATAAAAGCCTGGCGGAAGATAATCGGGAAGCTCCAAACTTTCCCAAGATGACCAAGAAGGGGCACGTGTACTCTCAAGCCTTTCGTATACCTCAAATGACATAATATTTTCTAATTCAGTTGTATCAAGAAGTTTGTTTTGCCATGCAAAACGTGTCCAATGTGGAATTCCCATAAGCTGTTGAACTGCTTCAATGGCTTGTTCGTTATTATCAAATTGATACACATTTACATTAACAGTAGAACGTGTAAAATCTCTTACGCGTGGGCTAGAACTCACCAAAAAATCAATTATTGGCGGCTCAAAAGACGGAAGCTCCAAATGGCTAATGCCTAGTAAAATTGTCTCCACAGCCAGTACTGGTTCGCGTTCTGGAGCTGTCTCAAAAGAAAATACATGGTCTTCGGTAAGAATTTCATTTGTGCCATCAAGCCCAATACCCGCTCTAACCGTAACAGTATAAAGCTGTTGATGCTCTAATGGTGAAGTTGGCATAAATATGGTCGTGTTTCCACGGTTAATAAACCTACCTTCCACATTAGGATAAATGCTAAAAAATTCGGAAAGCTCTCTATGTGCATTACTAGTAAAAGCAACTTCAATCCCGGTATTTATAGGCACATTAGTAGCTTGGTCAGCAGGGAAGTTTGATGTAATTTGAAACCGTACAGTGGTTTGAAACGCCCACGTTATATCAGACTGCCCTTCACGTTCAAGTCTGAATATGTACAGTGTGTTGCTAGCCAATGGTGCGGCTGGAATAATGCGAAATGTATCAGCATTTTCCTGCACTATGGCTGGGGATGGTTGTCCATCAATAGATATCATTGGAGTTACGCGAGAAGGCGTTGTTAAAATAAACTCACTTGAAATATCAATTCCCGTTGTACCAGATAAAGTAGGTACAAGAGTATAGCCATACCGCGGAAGCGCGGCGATAGCCGTAGTAGTTGCAGCAGTCACATTAACAGGAATATAACCAATATAACCTACAAGCATCGCCAATACTAAAAAAAATGAAACAGCTCTTTTCATAAAATTGTCACAACCCTTCAATATATTAGAGTCTGATTTTAGAACATCATAAAGCTTTAGAGCTTTATAATGTCTTTGTGTGAAACCTTTGTGTGAAATTATTTGGATATCTCTACTATATTAAACCCACCTTACAATAGTATCATAATAATGGTCAAAATGACAACAGTACTTATCATATAATCCCTGTATTTCACTAAAATAGGTAATTGAAACCAATTTATTGAATATAATACAAATTTTTCGTTATTTTCCTTGGAAATTTTCCATGGAATGGTTGACGTGAGAAGAGTCACTATGTTAGAGTTGTGTAGTACAATTATTCGATAAAGTTTGGCATTATTTTGATTAAGAAAGACAGAAATCCATATATTAATAACATTTTGTCTGAAAGGGAGAGCAAATCAAATATGATGTCAAAAAATGTAACCCCTCTAGGCTATGTTAAATTAGGCAATGAGCTAAAAGCAATTTACCCCATGAATGACATTTTTCTCAACTATACATTTGAGGAACCAGCAAACTGGGAAGCTTTACGCCTTATAGTTAATCTTCTGATTGATGAATACAGCAAGAAAAAATTGGATACAAAGATAAAGCCAATTGGAGGCAATATAAAGGTAAGGACTCAGTTCAGACATCTTTTGAAGGCTGATGAAAAAACTACTAGGGATCAAGACATAAAAGTGACAGAAGATGAAGATACTGCAATTTACATTGAATTTCAAAATAAAGCAGGTACACAACCGCCTATAGAAGTGCGCTCTGTAGAATATTTTGGTTTAGGTATAGGCCATAGCAAGGGAAAAATAGCTAACCAGATGTGGTTGTTAGCAGAAGATGTGAATTCAGTTCTCCACGGAGAGCCGTTTACACGTTATATACTAAATGATGAAATCACAGGCAATGTTCATCCGAATGCTTCTGGCATAATGTATGTAAGTTTGGTGAAATTGTCGCGGAAAAAAAGCCCTGCGGGAGAACTGGCTTCATTTCTCTTGGGCATGAAAATTACCCCTGAAAATGAAAATGTAAGAGAAGTAACAAAGGTATTCAGCACTAGTTTTGATGCTTTTAAGGCAGATAAGGAGGTTGTTGGTATGTTGTCACTGGCGGAGCGATATCGAAATGATGGCATAATTGAGGGCGAAGCTAAAGGTAAAGCGGAAGGCAAAGCAGAAGGTAAAGTAGAAGGCATAGCAGAAGGCTCAGCACAAGTTGCCAGCAACATACTAGAACTCATTGAGCAAGGGATTGACCCAAAAAAAGCTCTTCATGATATATTAAACAAATACGACAAACAAAAACAAAGCGATTAATGATGTTAATTATCTCATGAAATTCAAGCTTATTCACACGCCGACGGTTTGCCGACTGAGCGATGTAGAAAAATATTTAGACATATTAGCAATCCTCACGCATATTTATTTGATATATACTTCCCCTTTTAGATACCGCACTGCTTTCCCGCTAATTTTCACGCGCTCACCGCAGTCCTCGCAATATAGCACTCCGCCTCGCATTGACAGTTGCCGTGCGACGAGTTTTCTTTTACCTAATTTTTCACTCCAAAATGGTATTAAAGAACAATGAGCCCGACCTGTAACGGGGTCTTCATCAATGCCAGCATTAGGCGCGAAAAAACGTGAAACAAAATCGCATCCATTTCCTGATGCAGTAATGATTATTCCGAAAATGTCATTTTCAAGCTTCGCTTCCGTTTTTATTTGTTTAAGAGCGACAAAATCGGGGCGAATATTACGCAATGTTTCCTCGCTGTCAAGTAATACCAAAAAATCTATAGCTTTATATACTGCGACAGGGCTGATATTAAATGAATTTATGAATGTTTGATATATTGGACATGGAGCAACAGGGCGCGACGGAAAATCAAGACAAAGCAAGTCGCTTTCTTTGCTCACAGTCATAATTCCACTCACTGTTTTGAAACTCATTTTATTGATAGTCTGCTCCGCTTTTTCAAACAAAACAAATGCACTCGCTAATGTAGCGTGGCCACAAAGTTCAACTTCAACAGTGGGCGTAAACCAGCGTAAGTCGTAATAAGTGTCACGTTTTACTAAAAATGCTGTTTCTGATAAATTATTTTCAGTCGCTATGTTTTGTAAAATATCATCAGGCAACCATTCGTTAAGCAAACAAACCCCCGCAGGATTTCCTCCGAATAATTTATCTGTAAATACATCAATAATATGATATTCCATGTGATTCTCCCCTTCTACATACTATTAAAGTTGCTATGACGAAACCATCGAAAGTGAAAATGTTTGTTTCTACTTGCCACCCACCGTGGCGGCATAATTATGGAAACAAATTGGAACTAACTGAAAGCAACCGAAACTATCTATCACTTTCGCTTGTTTGGCTAGTCTTGCAGAAGCCCGTAAAATAGCGGATTCACCCCAGACTGCCAAGGCAATCGTCAATTGGTTTTCAAGAAATCCAAATATTCGCTCAAGATTCGAGTGGAATCAATGAGTTGTGGGTAGTTCTGGAATCCCTGTGATGACGATTTGCCAACTGATGGTTGTGGAAAAGATGGCTGGACTACATTAAAATCCACTCCTAAATTATTCGCCAGAAGATGAAGTACCCATCACTTCAAGGATTTTATTTTTTGTCTTTTCAATTATTTCAAATTTAACTTTTCCGAAATGCTTAACAACAATGCTCTGTGACAGGGTATAAATTTTATCTGCACGAACACAAGAATCAACTTTTAGTGTCCCATCTGCCATATCAGCGTTGGATAGCAAAACATTATACGGCTTTGAATCAATATAAGACGTAATAGCCGCTACAATTAAATCATCTGCGGCATTGTTGTAATCTTCCTTGGACAACACAAGAACAGGTCGCCTTTTCTGCGATGACAGGTCTGTGAATGGTAAGGGTACGAGCAGAATGTCCCCTTGGTTATACATCGTTCCATACCTCGTCATCAATGTTGTTATTCCAAAAGTCTGTACTAGATACGCTCAAGGTTTCTAAATCTTTGTATAACCCGTTTTCTTCACGATTCTTGATAAACAAAATGAAGTTGGCAACTTCGGGTAACAATGAATCTGGCAAGGTTTCTACCAATTTATGAACCGACTGTTTGGCTACTGCTACCTGCATGGGAATCCTCCTCTATGTTAAAACAAAGAAACAACTTAACGCATGAATAGGCGTGCTTTCTCAATGTAATTCATAAAATCAACTTGCTTAAAGTCAGTTGTGTCGATTATTTCAACTTTTCCGTCAATACTAAACTTACTTAAATTATGGCAATATCTATCAAAAACATCATATGAGGGTTCGATAAAATCCCTATTCGCATCACCACGTTCTGGCAATTTGTTTCGTTCAATGTAGCGGTCATACAAAACTTGTGTATCACCTATAAACTTATACGTGAGAGATTGATAGGCGTACTTATCAACTAATGCTTTTATAACCCCTGCTTCATTTTTTTTCTTCATATCACGAGCCACAAAGTTTCCTTCAATAATAATGGGGCAACTCGTTTCCATAAATCTTTCGACTACATACATCATTGCATCAAATGTAACAGCAGAAAAGCGACTACCCTCTTCCCTGTTGGTTATTGGAACACTTTCGCATAAAGCTATCTTAAAAGTATCTTTTATCAGATATGGGACATTTATTTCTTTTGATAGTTGCCTTGCAAATGTTGATTTCCCAGCAGCAAGATACCCTTCGACTACAATTATTCTTTTAATCATATAATAACCCTCAAGCATAAATTTAATTGATTGCTGCCCAATTTGGCGGCATAGTAACACAAATTAACAGAAACCAATTGAAAGCAACTGTAGTCACTTGCATTTTTGCTTTTTCAACCAAACTTACAGAACCCGGCAAAATAGCGGGTTTCTGCAAGACTATCAATGAACTGCTATTGGTTTTCAAGAAACCCGAACATTCATTCAAGAATCCAGTGGAATCCAGGAGTTGTGGGCTATCAGTGGATTCTCACGCCGACGAATTGCCGACCGGCACTTGCGGAAAAGTGTCTGGGATGTATGTTCCAAATCCAGTTTGTTAACTGTAAGTTGCATTTTGTATCTTAGTAAGATAAAGAATTACTCGACAAAATCAGATTCTTTCATTTTCTGAATCTTTGACTCGGAAATTAAAT
>Ga0123355_10008302_pt1 | contig 15695 bp, 10 predicted proteins | sample TergutEmb28metaG_3_FD_89872 | JGI IMG/M metagenome (GOLD analysis project Ga0123355, IMG submission 89872) | Embiratermes neotenicus P1 segment gut microbial communities from Petit-Saut dam, French Guiana - Emb289 P1 | ecosystem: Host-associated > Arthropoda: Insects > Digestive system > Gut ... | reverse complement strand
CTGGAAAAGAATGATGAGGACAGAAAGAACATAAAAAAGAGAGAAAAGAGAGAAAAGAAGATGCTCCAGGCAGGGGGGGGGGGGGGGGGGGGGGGGGGGGGGGGGGTGTTCAGCACAGACGAAAAGTTTAGAGCGAAGGCTTTTAACACACCTAAGTATTTATTAAAATGTTCTTCCACCAACTTTTGTGCGTCAGTACAGTAATTGATAGAGTAATGTGAGGAGCAGCGGAGGTGAGTCTGGCTTAGCAACTTCAGAACACAAGGTAATAAGACAAAATGGCGGCCACCGAGTGATGGAGAACGTGCGAGTGTGAATCGCGCTTGTATGTATGAACGAGTGTGTGCATGTATGTATGTGTGTGTGTATGTATGTATGTATGTATGTATGTGTGTGTATGTATGTATGTATGTATGTATATGTGTATGTGTATGTATGTATGTATGTGTGTATGTGTGTGTGTGTGTATGTATGTGTGTATGTATGTGTGTGTTATGTATGTATGTGTGTGTGTGTATGTATGTGTGTGTTGTGTATGTATGTATGTATGTATGTATGTATGTATGTGTGTGTATGTATGTATGTATGTGTGTGTATTTATGTATGTGTGTATGTATGTATGTATGTGTGTGTATGTATGTGTGTGTGTGTATGTATGTATGTGTGTGTGTATGTATGTGTGTATGTATGTGTGTGTTGTGTATGTATGTATGTATGTATGTATGTATGTATGTATGTGTGTGTATGTATGTATGTATGTGTGTGTGTATGTGTGTGTGTCCGTGCTTCTCCCCTGTCACGACATTTGGACCAAATGACAGATATTCACCAAACTCCGTAATGATTACTGACAGCCCTGCCTCTGTATTTTATAATTATCCACCACAAGCAATAACAAAAGACGGCTGTTGTGTGAACTTCAGGGACAGAGACAGAAACAGCAGAACTCTCCGTTAACTGAACTTCTGATTAGCAATAAAATACGCAGCTCTTGTCAGCGTCACGATGTATCAGCAATATGACGAACTGTAGCAATACCTCAGTCACACGTGGCTACAGCAGACATGCATCAGTTTCGGTGCTTGTACTGTTCCTCGTTCTCAGATTAAATTTTGTTTTAAACAGTTTCGCCTTAGGTCTTTACCTTTTTCTAACGTCAAATAATTAGGGAGATGTGGAACACCTGAAGAAAAATGGAAACAAACTGAATATGGAAAGGGAATTATTGCTTAAACCACACATACATGGAAAGAAACAGGCACAGGAGGAGGAGGAGAAGAAGAATAAGAAGAAACTTGACGGTATGGTAGAAATGTGGAATATGATGCCAAACATTACGAAAACCATCCATCAGCATGGAAAGTATCCAGGACACAACGTAAAGTAAAGTAAAGCAGTCCCATTACAGGCCTGGAGTGGCCCAGAGGGTTCCAGGAAGTTAAGGTTCCCAGATTTCTTGACAACGGCATAGGATGGTGGTAAGGTTGTCAGCCTTACGCACCGGCCGCCTTTACCCCCAGGAAATGCTTCTGGTACTCATTTCTGTTAGAGGCTGAGTCGACCCGAGGGCCATAGTACGAGCGGAAGGATTTTATGTCAATGAAAAATTCCAATGACACCGGCTGGGATCGAGCCAGCGACCTTCCGATTTGTAGCACAGCACCTTAACCACTGTGCCACGGCGGTCCCCCAGGACACAATGAGACATCTTAAATAGCGACATGTAAAGGTACGTACAGGCACATGGAAAGGTACATGTTAGGGTAACGTTAAGGGCAGATGTCAAAGTACGTGTTCTTGTGGACACTCAGGCCTAATATTTGTCCACATCCACGATAAAGTTAATGCCACAAAAGCAAATGATTTTCACTTTGGCCACAATATTTTAAATCGATATACGTTCTAGAACAACGACACTGATATATGCAGAATGAAAATGCTACTGATAAAAGGCGTGGCTCACCTCATCCGAAGGAATGTGAGACTATTGACACAGAACATAAAACACTCGCACTTCGGCATGGCAGAAAAGGCGAAGTTTCTGTTCAATCACGGAAGTATTCTTCTGTAAGCAGAGCGGAGCAATCAAGGCCCAGAAGTTTGAACTTCCTATAGGGACAGCGGATATGCACATACGGTCGGTTCTGACCGGAACAGCACCACTAGTACGTGTGAGGCATTCGGAAACAGCGACATACGTGTACAAGGCACTGGTTTGCTTGATCAACATTTTCTCTTATTCAAATTTGCGTGCGACAGTAGACGTGGGGAGGGTAAAGTTTTCTTGTGTGACACCAAATTCCACGATCAAACCGCCCTTGCATTCTCACTACCCCACTCCTCCTCCTCTTTCTGCAAGAAATCCTACCCTTAACCCCTCCACCCCTCACCTTTTTCGATTCATGGTTCGGTGAGTTTGATAAATTACCTCGGCGAAGCGGCAAGTGTGTGAAGCAGCCTGCAGTGTCGCAGCCCTTCCAATTGCGGTTTGCATAGAAATCGCTACATTACGTCCAGCGCTTGTTCTGGCAGCAAATTTCGTACGAAAGACACAGTTTGCAACCCAAAACAAATAAGTTGCAGCACTTTATTCCGATTTTGACAAAATTTGGTATAGGAAATGTACAAAAATCTGGGCAATTTCAGGCTAATGGACTCAGCGGACGCCACAATTCACTACGTACTTAGCACATTCGATGCCCGATTTGGGTGAAATCCGACACACGAGCGCTCCACCAAATGCTGCTGAAAGTTTCTGACTTTGCCGAAAATCGGCGTAGGAAGGAACGTACATTTATGAGGAACACTTTCATGTGCATCGTCCACAGTATGGCGACATACCTAAAGTAAGAACGCCTTGGTAGAACTACGTGCTATGTCACGGAGCAGACATGTAAACTTGTGTGAGTCTCTGCGTGTTTATCTCACTCTAAAAGCTTCTGATGACTGTCAATTTTCCATAAACTGAAGGGGAGAAAATCTGCAGAGTTGAGCTTAACTCCTCAAAATGAATTTTTCCGCACCGAGCAAATTTGATATCACAGCTACGAGCGACAAATACAAGCATTTTCTCAACATGCCACAGTAAAGCTCCAGTACGTGCGCAGTCAATTAAGACAGAAGCACCTGTGCAAGTGGAAGGCCTGTAAGGGTTGCCGCCAGTCCAAGACGCTGATGAGGACCTCTGCCAAGTAGAACAAAAACCTTCAAGCAAGGAGCAGACCAAAGTTTAAGGGGGTTGTGAGCCCGTTCAGAGGCCACACAACCCTCACAGTGACAGGACTGCCGACTGTGTGTGTGTGTGTGTGTGTGTGTGTTTGTATCCGGCAATGGCATGCAACAGATACAAAATCCTGGGTATGTGTTCCCGAAGGCCAAGGATTCACAAAACGTGAGGGTGCAGTAGCTAATACAAGGCCTAGCACAGTACCTTACAGTATCCATAAAGCAAGGAAAAAAACGGCTCGGAGATACAACGGCACTACTTAGGTCTACGTGTCACTAGGAACCATAGTGGAACCACTCAATTCTTTTACTGCTACTAAGGCTTATGGTTCATACAGCAACCACTGGGCTTCAAGGGCAAAAATTAGCAACACATTTCTTAGGTCACAGAAATTGAACAAAAGGCACTGCACTTTGGGAGTCTCCAATCATTCTAGGAAATGACGTAATTTCGTGAATGTTACCCGACGTTTCGAAGCATCGTCTTGCCTCCATCTGCAAGGTCACAGCTGTCCATTACACACCGCTTGACTCGTGAAAATGAAGACAGTACACTCTCTCGAAACGTCGGGAAACACGCAAACACACAGCGCCATACCCAAGAAGGTCATCATCATCATCATCATCATCATCATCATCATCATCATCATCTTCCTCCATGGATTAGGTCGTTTGACCTGTTCCGGCATCGACGCATTGCCATCGTTTCCTGGTGCGTCCACGGTCTCTTCTTACTCGAAGTTTGTAGCTGATGGCGTGTTTCGGGAGTCTGGTGTTGTCCATTCTTTCAAGGTGGCTGATTTAGTCTTGTTTGTATTTGAGTCTCACGTCTTGTATTCCAGAGATCTCTAATTCTTTCCTTATGACTTCGCTTCGATTGCTAATAAAGACACCGCTGTCAGAGCCTCCAACATCGACACTCAATTTGCTTTAAAACTTCTGTAACCTGACAATAAATATGATTTCAGTTCTCAGTGTAATGTCAGTTTGATTAGCCGTGTTCAGTTGCCCCGCATGCAGCAGATCCGCACACTGCCTCAAATCGAAACAATTCTCTTCTGATGGACTTAATTTTATAAACCAGAACCGTTCCAGAACAATAAACTGTGGTGCAGCGCTGAATATGGGGAGTCCATTTCGTGTTTCCAAGCTGGAAACTTTGTTAAAAGCGGAACAGGGAGGAACCAGGGGGTGGGTGGACATTGTAAAGGAGAATGAAAGGGTGAGTGGTGACGGATGACATCACTGGAACAAGATGAAGTCAGTCGGGTGTGACGTCACGGGCCGAGAAATCTTGACGTTGCCTGCTCGCCGACTGTTTCCGCGATCTGTAACCAACTTGTAACAATGGCTTCAAAGGTTTGGTCTCCGTGAAGGACAATGCGTACCCGGTGACGTCTGCAGCTAAGCTTCAAGACAGAAGACAATGTGTTGTGCAGGGCTTTAGAAAGTGCGCACGTCTTACGGCCTACAAGATACGATCACAGACCGCCCGACACGACTTCAATTAACACTTAAAGCCCAGTGGTTATTATACATACCACAATGTTTAACATCAAAATATTCTATGTTCTGCCTGTATAGCGTATTTATGTGCTGTATATGGATATCAGGACAAAAAGCGATTATTTCTCTGTACGGTATCTACTGACTTTTATAACTCGGTGTTACTGCGCGGTACAAACCTGTCTTTAAAGAAAACCCGGGTTAACTTTGCCCTTTAATCCTGTGTAAGTTACACCTTATTACACAGAACCCGTTAACAGAAATCTGCGCCGTTGGGACCTTCTGGGGCCAAATATGTGTCTGGCGATCGGCCATGTTCCCTAAGGACTATCTCTCTCGCTAAATTGCTTTGACCCGCGCAACAAGCTTTTACTTCCACTTTCGTCTGTCTCCCACTGGGCGATGTACAATGAGCTACTGCAATCGTCGTTAAATGAACCAAACAATAAATGAAATGCAGTTCAGTCTCAGGCAGCGGCCGGTTTACTCTGAGCTGTCGAATCTCAAAAGGACTTGGCAATGACAACTGACTGCATGCACCATAGTACCTGCTGATGATGTGACGAAGAAGTGAAGTTCCCCGTCACTGACGGAATGCCCGTGTTCACAAGAGCACATTTCATACCGTGGTACCAGCGGGGGGCTCCCGTCCAAACCATGACACCCCGGCGTCGGTAGTGACCACGTGATGTTATGTTCCGTCCAGAAAATTATTGACAACTACAGAAAGTAGCTACTGGTAGTTCTGCTGCATATCTCAACAGGTTACGGAAGCGGTGACGATTTGTACTTTGATACAGTCTGAACCGGACCAACGGGACTTCTGCCTGAAGCTTTCGTGATATTACTCAGTCTCTGATGGGGAAAAATGGAATGCAAACTTGACCTACGAAGTTATGGTGGTCTTGAACAGGGGCCAATGGCGTCAGGAACTGAACGACATAATTCAAGGTTCGGGGGTCAGTAAGACGAAAAGTGGCAAAAGGCTACCATATTAATAAATAAGATGGCAAATGGTGTATTCCGTGACATAAAACACAGAATTTGCTACGGCGTTCTTTACTTGCAAAACATCATTATGTTTCATGGTACACGCGTTGCTGTAATTTCATTTATGCTCTCAGGCAGTGTGTCGATTTTCCAAACAACTCACCACTCGACAGCACTGTTTGCAGACCTCCTGTGCCGAATTTCACTCACGTCGGGAAATAAGCCTAATGTGGCCAGCGCTGATAGAAATGCACTAACCTTCCCAACCAAAGAACGGCTTGCAGCGCGCTATATTAAGGGCACTCGCACGACCTCAAGAAATTCTTGTGGGCATCCCTCGACCCCAGTTTTATGTAAATCGGAGGAACGAATGTAGAACATTCGAGCACAATGCCCTTCACTCTACAGACTTCCACCAAGCCCAAAAATATTCAACGACATTGAGATCTTCTACACAAAATTTCACACAAAAGGGTCAACCAACATGGAATGTAGCAGCACCTATCTCATTAACTTATGTGCGTAAGTAAATTACGACCGCCACTGCGAGATTTTCATGAAGCCACATTTATCGGACAGCTTTTCATAATAAACCGAAGTTACGACCATGAGTGCAGTCCCTGGTACTGGGCGACAGACGGATTGACGTAGTATCCACAGAAGGCGCTCCTCTCTACTTCAAAACGAAAATCTAACTGTATTAACAAAGCCTACGTCGCCTATTACTTTCAGTGACGTGCACGACGACGCCTGTTACTTTCAGTGACGTGCAAGACACCGCCTGTTACTTTCAGTGACGTGCACGACGCCGCCTGAACCTCATCGGAAACAATAAAATACAGGTGTCCTTGTTAGTCGTTGACAATTTAAACCTGAAAAACGCCATTTAAGGGAATATCTTTGAAACGGAAATTTCCCCTTATCAGCAATAATGTAAATGTGGTTTAATTGGCACCTGGCTGCTTACTCGGTGGTTCGACCAGAAGGTTTGGTTTGGAGGTTTAAAGGAACCCCGACCGTAAAACTGCAGTCAACGCTTTTATTATGCGGCACAACTAAACAACTGTGTTTAAGTTTCTTTTTCTGTATACCTTAAATGTGTCGAGTAATGCTCTTGAGGTCCTGTTCATGATTCTAAAGCACATACCGACGGGAACAGACGTTTACAATATTTCGAAATTCACTGTAATTACAGTCACCAATATCGTGATGTGACAAATTTGACAGTTCCTTTTGCATGCAATCCAAACGAAATAAAAACTAAAGACTTGTACCCCTTGACGGAATTAAAAAACTCCCTCTAAAATGTATGCATTAACAAACAAACAACAATATGCAGGTTCATCAATGTTAAGTTAATGGATAAATAAACTTACATGACCCACAAAGAATTCCGTGAAGGGTTTTGGTAAGCAATCTGAAAATATCTGCCACTCAGGAATTAGGTATTGGCAACGACACACCCTACTGGCTAGCAATTGAACGAACATCTCGACATAACCAACTCTTCGTGTCAGTGCCGGAATAAACGTACTCCGGGCGGTAAAACGTACGAGTGTCTGCAGCTCTATGCTAAGCGATCATTCACAACTCGTGCAGCAAAATTACTCCAAAGTTACGTCGGTTTCCTATGCAGAATTTCTGTACCGAAACTTAAAAATGTGCTGAACATACATGTAAGAGTCACAACTACTTGCTGATTTCGTGCAAAAATGTCTGTATGTAATAGGAAGGTTGAATTGTACTGATTATTGCTTGTGTTACTGTGTTACTGTGTTACTAAGAGCATACAAGAAGCACGAACAATATAACGTGTGATAAAAAATCTCTTTCATATCTACTGACAATAAACTGCAGGACAGCAGACTTTTAATCAGACGCAGCGCAAGGCTTCACGTTAACCTATTCCGGACCAGGCGTCAAATTGTTACCACACACCAGTAGCCATGGCTACTGCTATTAGTGAGTTCTCATGACCAATTTAGTCCAATTTGGTCCAATGACCGTTACACACGGTACTGAAATTCAGGGGTCAGAGGAAATTTAGTGCGAAGTATTTCGACTCTAATCTCAGAGATGTACTTTGCAGTTCGTCGTCTTAGTGCAGCAGCTCCGATAATGAAAGACAGTGCAATGTAAGTTCTGACAACCAAGAGTCGTCGAACGAACAGGGAGCACAGATTGCATATCTGGAATGATATGATACAAGATTTTTAATTCTGTTAGGTTTGGTTGTTAATTTGAATTAGGGGTCACAACCTGCAGGGCATGCGACTGTTCCTGTCTCACGCAGGAAATAGTCGCTCTCTCTCTCTCTCTCTCTCTCTCTCTCTCTCTGTAGCAACCAAGTGGAGTTTAAAGCAATAACATGAACACAAGGCATCTTGTTAATTTTTTGGCCCATTTTCACGCACCAATATATGTCGAGGGTTCAGGTCTACTGGGATGAGACACCGCGCCCTTCGAAACGTCGGGAACCGCTACCCCAGCAAAGCAGCGTCACACTACATAACAACTGAATCCTCGGCAGCTCAGCTCTGAGACACTAAAACATGGCAGACAGCGTGTTTACGTTGCTGATCTGACAGTAGATACTAAAGGCTGTCTGCTGCTACGCCCCAATTAATTAGTAATATTTAAAATTTATCCTAAAAGCGTTTCTAATGTAGTCCTTTTGTATATTTTGCCATCCATGCCTTCGTCAAATTATTTTATTATTTGCAATTATTGTAAAATCATACATCAGTCTCTCTCTCGCTCTCTCCAATAATATTTTCCAGTTGCTCCTTATTAATATTCTCAGAATCAGCCAACAAGACTTCACCAATACTCAGCAAAGCTACAGAAAATTTCCGGTGTAAATATCAAGATATGCCATGGCAATAAAATACGACTCGTTACCTAACAAAGGAGGCGATAGGACCATCTGGCCAAGAGCAGCACAATCCCTCACAACAGTTCACAGCCCAGGCACATTTCCAACACAAGGTCTGAACTTCAGGTCAAGAAGCTCACAACAATCCCTTTATAACAGGACCCACTTGAACCCTTCTGCTCGCCACGACAGCCTCACTCACACAGTATTTTCGTGTCTTACTCCTCCCTGCTCCCCTCTATGCCAGCAATCAGGTAGATGATAAGAAATGCCCATCATTACACAAGTTCCAGTCGCCATTACATTACATTCATCTGCTCGAGTGTCGGCGCTTCCTCTGTTGGACAAAGTCCAACAACTCAGATACGGGCCAAATGAAGGCCAGCAACCTGTGGTGTGGCACTGTGGCTCGGTCTCTCACCGCTTGTGGGCTGCTGGATGTTGACTGTCCAACTGCACCTGAGTTCAGTAATTTTACTCAGGACAGTCCATAGCGAGAGGTCATTCCTTCGTTTTGTCACGCTTCTTCTTCTTCTTCTTCTTCTTCTTCTTCTTCTTCTTCTTCTCCTCCTCCTCCTCCTCCTTCTTCTCCTCCTCCTCCTCCTTCGTCTTCTTCTTCTTCTTCTAATTATTCTTCTTATAATTCTTCTTCTTCTTCTTCTTCTTGTCTTACACTCCATACTCACTGACACCGTCTCCACCTTCCTGCCTTCCAACAGTTCGGCTGGCACATGTGTGAACATTACTGCTGGACTGAACGTCATTACACACACGACACCAGATAAACTGATAGGCTATCTGCTTAACTCTGAGGCCTTTCCAGAAGACACAAACCAAACTCCTCCTCCTGTCTCCAATTCCGTCCTAACGTTACATGCCAGCACACTGCAATGCGACTTAAAGTAATTTTTATAGTTGTAAGGCTGTCCAACACCACCACACCAACTGATCCCTCTACAAATCCTTGCTCCTCCTTTAGGTGCTTGGCGGTGCACATTATCCTGCATTGGTGCACATTGGTGTATGCACCTGTCACATTGCGCACGCCTTAATGTGCTGCACTTAATTCAGAATTCAACCCGTCATTCCGTGGGACAGTAACCACGTGACCAATGGATCAACTGTCAAGGCACGTGCCATCATCATCCTAAAGCCACCGCCAACATTTCATTCTCTCTATTTATTATGACGTGCGTTTCGCCCGCTACAGACAGACATTCTTTTAATATGCATGAAATTTTCAGCCCACTAGAAGAGACTGGAACTACTGCACTACTTCACTACTGCACTACTGCATTACTGCACTACTGCACGACTGCATTACTGCACTACTGCGTAGCACGGTAACTGTACTTCACAGCTGGATCTCACCAATGTATTTCAAATACCACAGGGTTGAAAAACCTCCACAGGTTTATTAAATCAAAATATGCATCTCCAAGAGGTAGCCGTATGCAGCGGACAGAACCTACAGTAGCACAGCAGACACACGAAGTACAGAAACTGGAGGAGAAACTGTTCAGGGAACTACAGTTGAACTTACAGATTGCAACTAATTCTCACATCTTGCAGACATAACAATAAAATACGACGGGAACTGGCAAAAGCTGCACTTTCCTGTAAGCAATATTGACATTAGCAGCGTCGTGGTTGGACCGATCAGCAAAAGCCGTAATTTGTAAAGAATAATCAACTGGAAATTAAGTGAAATGCCAACCATACGGAATGCTGAGTTATTGACAGCAGAGACATACGGACTTGGATGTGTTCAAAAATATCTGCTATATGACAGACATAGAAAGTTGCAGTCTAATTGTTTAGGACGTAATTTATGGGCAAACGAAACCGACTTTACGTGGTTTTGAAGGCTAGCAACGTTTGGTCACCTGGATTTATCAAACTATACATGTAGTGCATCGAATTTGTAAACTGGGCCCATTATATTGGCTATTTCCATGGCAAGTTCATCAGCTAATTACAGGTAATACCAAAACGTAGCCTGTACAACTTGACGATACAGTCAAGCTACTACACGGAACACAGTCTCTCCTGATAAGCTAGTAGTTTCTCAGTTAGTCACATTCCTTGCATTTTATGGAAAGCGTAGGTTCACTACCGTCTTCACAACAGCCCGCCACGTGCCCCGACCGCTCAGCCAATCAACACAGTCCACATCTCTTTACCCTGTTTTTATTCTCCTATGCAGGTACAGATATGCAAAGTCGTCGCTTTAGAACAGGTTTTCTCCCAAAACTTTGAAATCATTTCTCTTCTCTCCCGTGCGTGCTATATGTCCCGCAATCTCATCCTCTTTATTATCATTACACAAATATTGTTTTCATAAAATCAGACTAAAATAAGTGTGTTGCTGTAATTAACCCTTTAAGTCGATTCTCTCAAGTCATATTGAGCCACTCAGTTCGTACCGTGCAGTAAACAATGCATCCTGGCCACAAAAGGTCACAATTCAGTACACAAATAATCGCTGTTTCTTTCCAAATATATACCAAACAAACACAATACACTGTGTGGACGGAATGTAATTTTGAATGTTAAAACGGGTGGTACACATGGTAACCAGTGGGCCTTAAAGCGTTCAAACCAGTCGCCGTGGTTAGGCAGCGCGGCAGTAGCACACGCGCGCGGTCCAACAAAGGACACATAAAATTCAGTGCGGTCAGGCTGCAAAACGCCGCTTCCTGCTTCTTACAGCCGTAAATTGAGAGCAATTAAAGTGATTTATTGCGATCGCTCGCCTTTACTTAAGGGACCAATCCTGTTAATTACTGACATCGCATTTTTGGTACCGGCGCACAATAATGCATTTCCATTGAGATTAATCGTAAAAATCCCGTAAGTTACGGGAGACACGGCTGCAATCGGTGCGGTGTGACTGCAGCACACAACATACTGTACAATAACAGTAAGCAATGTCTCTTCTTCATTACCAGTCACAGTGCTTTTGCACTTGTGGATTCGAACAGCTCCATCTCGGGAGCATTCACAATTAGACGTATGTTCACAGGAAAATTACCTTATCACGATAACCCGTACTGTCGCAACCCATCATACTAGCCTTTGCTCCTGAATCAACTTGTGTGTGTGCGCGCGCGCACACACACACACACACACACATATATATATGCACATACACGCGCATCTGACATGCCTTCAATGAATGTGTTACTTGTTTATACTCAGGCCTTCCATAATATCTTCAGACTCTCTCTTCCCAGTACAATGTACCCTCGCTGTATTTCTCCTTTGACTAGTTACACATAAGGCAGGGAGGGATAAATATAGATGCTTCCTTTTCGGCAGGTTCTTTAGGAATCTTCTAGTTGCTAAGTCTATATGCCTTCAAATGATGAGGCCACTGGTGAATAACAGGATTTACAAGAAGTGACCGTGGCCTACTCCAGACACAATCCCGGAACTTGCCTGCAGGTACTGCCTCAGGCTACCAGCAGACGAGGCAGGCAGCTGGTCTCTGCGTTTTAGCCCGGGGATTCAGCATACACAAGCAGGGTTGGAAGAATCCCGACCCTGTGGCCGCGAAGTGACTGCCGTTACTCCGCCACACGACCGCATCGTCGGGAAGCGCGAACTGCAGTCGCTACGGGCAACTTTGGTCACAGTGGTAAGTCTGGCTCACTAAATCCTTAATGCTGAACACGTCTGTACTTCTCGTATACCACGCGAGATTTCGCCGTACTAGAAGACATGCATTCACGTGCTGCTATTCGTTATCTGATCCGAACTGTTTCATTTTTAATGCTGAGTGAAGTATTCTGCTGGCAAGTGCGCTCGCCTACGCTCTGGCACATGGCACTTGCAGCAGATATGCACTTACACCGAACGATATTCGTCAACGATTACTTCGTGTCCTCAGAACAGGTAATACTTTTTTACTAACTCCATCCGTTACATCACCATATGTGCTTTTATCTTCCATTTCTTGAGGTTTCTCTTCCTCCTTACAACCCCCACCCCCACCACTTCGACCGCCGCCACACCGCCGCTCGACGGCTGTGTCGGTGCTTAATTTTCCCCCCTCGTAATTACGCGGCTGAGACGACGAGCAGGCAGAGGCCAGCAGGCGTCGCGGTGGATCCCAGTAGCAAGGAAAATCTCATCTTTCTCTCTCGCTCTCTCTCTCTCTCTCGGTTTCCTCTTTTCTCATCTGTTCCTTTTGCCGCCTTCTAGCCATCTAGCTAGCTGGCTGAACCTCCACGTACTCTACTTTATGCTTTAACTGGATTCAGCATACCATGCTCTCGCCTCTACTACGCTGCCGACGCCGACTACCCTTCTCACTCCTTCACCCCTTTCTGTACCTCTGATGTTCTCTCTAGCCCCCAGTTATAGCATAATCTCATCTGATGAACCTCTATTCAGACAACCGCATCGCGAGCCCCACCCCCAACCCACCTCCACCCCCACCCCCACCTTCTACTACAGAACACGGAGAAACCCAACCACCAAGACCCAGCGGCGCCCCCCGGCGGTCACAGCACGAACTAGAGAGCTAAGAGGCCGTTCGCTTCGGGTCTGCTACAGGAGGTCACTAGGGGATCAGAGAGGGCAGCAGTTGTACAAGAGAAAAGGTAAGGTGGTGCTGGGGGCTGTAGAAGCACTGGCAGGCTAACGAAGGGTGGAACCAAATAAGGCCAAAAGGTCGCCATTAGAGAGACTGGACCCGGGTTCAGAGAGGCTAATAGGTCAATTCATAGCATACTTGAAGGGATTGCAAGGGACAGGAGTGTTATGGACTGACTGACCTTCCGATGGGAGGGGCAGGGCGAGGCGGGGGGCTGTGGAAAGCGTTATAGTGTTTCGTACACCATCAACGATGGGTTTATCGTATTCATAACTCTGCAAGCAACCGGGTAAATGAGGTTCTTGTTGTATCCATTAACAACAGAAACAACAGCTTGCAGGCAGTAAAGAGCCGTTTAGATAAGCGTTGCTCTTCAATCTGGTTTCAAAATAGTTACAAAATTCTTAATACGAAATGAAAGCATTGAGAGCCGCAGCCGTGCACACGCTACAGAATGCGCAATTAACTCACTGAGGTAAATTTCGGAAGGCTGTAACACAAGTGCTGGCTGGACATATCCACTGCACGAAATTCCAAGCATGCTGACGTATCCTGTAAGAAGTATCGGATACTTGAGCGTATTGCTACTTCGGAATAACTGGCCGCATTATCAGCGCACCGGTGTCTGTCTGATGGCGCAGCACAGACTCAGAGGAACCATGTCTGCCGTGACCAAGTGCTGTGTTGTAACTTTTCCAAATAACAGCTTTCGAAACGTCGTAAAACACTAACCAAGGAACAGAGCGCCACAACCCAGAACACCTGAATCTTCACATAACACTGCGGAAACCTCAAGTCTTGCATTTTTAATTTACAAGATTATCCAAGTCGATTTAGCATGATTTATGAGAGTCACTCAAATGTTTTTTTGGATCTAATGAATCGGAAGGCTGATTTAGTTGCATTCGTCCCAATGTCAAGACAGACTTTTGTCTACGCTATTTAAACAGAGCTCTCCAAACTGCACAATGCGGTCCAAAAGTTTTAGGACTGTTTTTTTTTAATCGAAGACACATGAGGAAGACACATACCTTTCTTTTTATTCAAAATAAGCTCCACTGGCATATATACAAGCTTCTGTGCGGCCGTACAGTTTCTGAAAAGCTGCCGAAAATTCCTCTTTTTGGACTTTCTTTAATTCATCAGTTACGGCCTCTTGGATCTCAGCAACATCCGCAAAGTGGAGTCCTTTTAACTTCATTTTCAACTTGGGGAACAGAAAATAGTCTGACGGAGATAAAGCTGGAGAGTATGGGGGTGATAAAGGGTAGTAACATTTTTTGGGTCAAAAATCAGCAAACACTTACAGCTTTGTGGGCGGGCGCAGTATCGTGCAACAAGAAAAAAACTCGAGAACAGAACGAAGCTGGACGAACCCGATGAATGCACTTCAGGAGGCGATCCATTACTCCTTTATAAAATTCTGCATTTACTGTTTTTCCTTTTGGTACGAACTCTTTGTGCATTACGCCTTGAGAGTCGAAAAAAGTATCAACATGGTCTTGATGCGGGACCTTTGGAATTTCAGTTTCTTCGGCCGTGGGTATGTCTCACCGACCCATCCAGAACTCTTGACGCTTTGCTTCGGGGTCATAGGCAAAACACCAGGTCTTCTCATCTCCCTTAAATATTTTGTTAAAAAAATGTTAGTCTGCATCGGCCATCGCGATAATGTCTTGGCAAGATGTGACTCGATCTTCCCTTTGTTCAGGTGTCAAGGAGTGTGAAACAAAACGCGCACACAATTTTCTCTTTCCCAAATCCTCTTTCAGAATCCCAAGAACTACAGTCTTGGGGACGTTAAAAGATTCTGCTATCATTCTTGATGCGTTTCGACGGTCATTTTTTACAAAATCGGCAACAGCAGCAACGTTTACCGCAGTTCCAGTCGATTTTGGACGGCCATCTCTCTCGTCGTCTTCTACCAGCTTCCTTCCGTCTCGAAATCAAGAACACCGCCTAAAAACATCTGATCGGTTCAGAGCCTCATTCCCATAGGTCTTTTGCACCAATACTAGTGTTTCTGTCGCAAATAGACCGGCTATGAAACAAAATTTTATGTTACTTTATTACAATATGTTTCCGTCAACACAAGTAACATTTAAGTATAACATTAATGCAACATGTTTCGACTTGTGACAGTCATCATCAGGCTGATCTAAGAACCGTTCAACATTTCACAGGTTTTATTCTGTGCATCTGGGATCCCATATGCCTTACACCGTATAATACTGTGAGGTAACTTATCTACGAATACTATCGTATGTAATGTTAGGCACGTGGTGTGAGCGATGCTATTTGCTGGCCGTTTTTCTTCCACTTCGTGACTCTCTGCAGGGGTGAGTGGGGTTCTTCCTATTGTTTCATTCACTTGCGCTCCTGCCTGTCTCTTCTCATAGTATTGGTTCGGTCTTTATACTGTTTTCTCTAGTCTTTCGAGGTGGCTGCCGGCTTCTTTAGAGTGGTGGTGGGTCGGGTTGGGCTCCTATCCCTTTGTAG
>Ga0123355_10008301_pt1 | contig 15695 bp, 15 predicted proteins | sample TergutEmb28metaG_3_FD_89872 | JGI IMG/M metagenome (GOLD analysis project Ga0123355, IMG submission 89872) | Embiratermes neotenicus P1 segment gut microbial communities from Petit-Saut dam, French Guiana - Emb289 P1 | ecosystem: Host-associated > Arthropoda: Insects > Digestive system > Gut ... | reverse complement strand
GAGACACAGAGAACACAGAGATAAAAGGCAATAAATTTAGAGAAAAGACTGTTTTGCTCTGTGCACTCTGTGACTCTGTGAGAAAATCATTTGTGCAGTTTTACCCAAATTAGATTGACGTGTTTCTAGGCTTATGTATATTGCAAGATGCTGAGTATGTGATACTATAACCTTGTCATTAAATGAAAAGGAGCAACGCCAATGATTAGTTCAAACATATCAACTATTTCCACATGCAAAGCCCCGGCGGCAATAGGCCCCTACTCTCAGGCCAAGGTCTACAACGGAGTAGCGTATATATCAGGGCAACTGCCTATTGACCCTGCTACAGGGGAGCTGTGCCCAGGAGATATTGCCCAGCAAACCCATATGGTTATGAGTAATCTTGCCGCAATAATAGAAGCGGCAGGCAGCAGCATGGATAAGGTTTTAAAGGCTACTATTTTACTTACGGATATGGGGGACTTTGCCCAGGTTAACGAGGTGTATGCAAGCTTTTTTGCCGATGCCCCTCCGGCGCGGATTTGTTATCAGGTATGCGCGCTGCCAAAGGGTGCCGCAGTTGAGATAGATGCTATTTGCGCAGTGTAGGTATTTAAGTCTATAATGACGGCGTTAAGGGTTCGCAAAAATAAATGCCCAAATAGGGTACAGGAGCGTATACAATGGTAGAATTTTTTACAGATGCCTTTTATCGCATAGCCAATATTTACATCCACCAAAACACCTGGCGCATTAGCCAAGTGTTTGCATTTCTCTCCCTTATTGTAATGTTTTGGTCTTTCCAAATTAAAGACAAGCTTAAGATGATGCTGCTGCTGGGCCTAGGGACTACTTTCCTGGCTGTGTCGGCGGCATTTTTGGCAAACTGGACTCTTACGGTGTTGTTTGGCCTTGCGTCTGTAAGGAATTATGTATTTTGCTATCTGGAATGGATTCAGCTTAGGGGGCGGCTGGTGCCTAAGTGGATACGGTCTAAGAAGATACAGGCCTGGGGGGACTACCCAAGTAAGGTTGTGCCTAAGTGGGTTTGGTATTCCTTTGGGGCTTTGTTTATAGTTGCCACTATTGCTTCTACGGTTATTTTGGTTCACATTATGCAGGTTGAAGTGTCGGGGATTTGGGTTGAATGGCTGATATGCGCAACCCTTATTGGGCTTATAATTGGCAATGTCACCCCTGGTACCCACCTTATGCGGATTAGCTTTGTGGCCAACAGGACTTTTAATATTATCAATCATGCTTACTTTGGTAATGCAATTGCTGTTATTATTGCCTGTCTTACGATTTCCTCTAATATTATTTTTTATGTTAGGCAGCTTGTTGGGTGGCTTAGGAAGCGCGGTGAAGAGGAAGCCGATGAGCCAGTTGATGGGGCGGCGGACAAAACCGTTGTAGAAACCGAAGAGCTGTAGGCGCCCCTTGCATAATATAAAACCCAGTGAAACTGGCAACATAGAAAATACGATACCGCCCCCTGTATACCACCGTGCAAAAACATGGCAAATCGGGTTTTTCACATTAAACAATACTGCGGTTAATATTTATTACATGATGATGCTATACATTGCCTACTTTGCTACGGGGGTGCTGGGGCTTGGCGTTGCTCTTGTTTCTGGGCTTATTGCGGTTATGGCTATAGCAGAGGGTATTGCTGACCCAGTGATTGGCTGGTTTATAGACCGCACTGGAGGCCGCTTTGGCAAGTTTCGCCCTTTTATGGTCATAGGCAATGGGATTATGGCTCTATCCTTATTGCTAATGTACATGAGCCAAGGGTTTAACAATTTGCGGCTACCTGGGTTTATTTTTGCATATGGAGTGTTTATTCTTGGGTACTCTTGTCAATTTTGTGTCACCCGGGCTGCCCAAAGCGCCCTTACCAATGACCCAAAACAGCGGCCGGTTTTTTCCGCTTTTGATATGACGTTAAATGTTATCTTGTATGTTGGGGTAACATTTGGGGTAAGTAATATATTAGTGCCTAGGCATGGGGGTTTTAGCCCCCTAATGTTTAGGCATTTTTTTGTTTTTACTGCTTTGGCAGCGGCTGTATGTACAGCTCTTGCTATTATTGGCATCTGGAATAAGGATCGCGCCACATATATTGGCAATGACGAGAAGCCTCCAAAGATAAAGTTGCGCAATTGCATAGAGATACTCCGGGAAAACCGCAATATCCAAATGTTAATAATATCCTCAGGCACAGACAAACTCTTTTCTAACATAACACAAAATGCTGTGGTGACAATTATGATTTATGGCATTATTGCCGGGGATTTTGCCCTTTCTGGCCAGATGAACATGTTTGTATTTGCGCCTAGTATGCTTGTGGCGTTTTTGTGTATCCAGTATGCCCGTAAAAAAGGGCAGAAAGAGGCCCTTTTATTTGGCACATATGGCGGTATTGTTTTTTCGATTTTGATTTTTATATTATTTTTATTTGGCAACCCTGCCACTCTTAGCTTTACCAATTGGAGTATGTTTACCGTTTTATTTATGACATGCCTTGCTATGCGTGGCGGATTTATGTCCATCAATAACAGCATTGTTGTGCCAATGGTTGCAGATTGTATTGACTATGAAGTTGCCCGCTCCAGACGTTATGCCCCTGGGATGATTGGCGCAATGTTTAGCTGTGTGGATAAGCTAGTTACATCTCTTAACACTATTGTTATAGGCGCATTATTGCTTATGATAGGGTTTTATGACGGGTTTCCTACAGTGGATACACCCTATTCGTCAGGCATTTTTTGGGTGGCGATGATATGTTTTTGCGGTTTGCCGATTTTGGGATGGGTTATTAATATTGTTTGCTTGGGGCACTACTCCCTGGATAAGGATAGTATGGCCCATGTACAGCGTAAGATAACAACTTAAGATGTTCTTTGCATAATAGCTCTTTTAATCTCATACATTAGTGTAAATTGATGTATGAGAAAGGGTGCGCCATGATGGGTGGTACGAAAATTTTTGTACTACAGATGAAGGATTTAATAAGGATAGGGATATTTACCCTGCTGGGGCTTGCGCTTGTTATTTTGCTTTTGGTGCTTTTGGTACCAAGGGGACGAGGGGCAGGGCCAGAGGAAGAAGCCGCGTATAACGATGGACGGTTTACGCCGGGTACATATGTATCAACAATTGTTCTTAATGATGAGCCGGTACAGGTGAGGGTAGTAGTTTCGAGGAATGACATATTAATGGTTTACCTAGCAGGGATGGACGAGGTGCAACGGACGTTTTACCCCTTATTTGAGCCCCGCATGAGAGACTTGGCAGAGGAAGTGCTGCGCTATCAAACAGCATACATAGCCCCTCAAACGGACTATCCCGTTACAACTGGGATTTTGCAGGAGGCGGTTATTGCTGCGCTGCGGCTGGCTTATGCAGAGGATAGTTATGATGCTAGAAGGTATATTTCTTATTGATGGGTGTAGTCTATTATTGAGATTGCTTTCTTATTAAAAAGCAGTGCTCACCTGGTGTTTGTAGGGTGGGCACTGCTTTTATGCATAGGCTATACATCACTAGGTATTGCTTTTGCGGCGGTTGCAGTCGGCGCATAGCATTTGACAGTTATCTTGTAAAGTCTTGCCTCCCTTGCTCCACGGGGTTATATGGTCAGCTTGCATATCACCGATTTCAAACTTCTTATTGCATTTTGGGCAAACACCGCTTTGCTGTTCGAAAGCTGCTCTTGCTATTTTAGGGGAAAAGGCGCGTATACTCAAATGCCTTTCATCGCCGCTAAGTAAATACTCGTATATGCCCGAATTTTTTGTTACATCTTCATCTTCCATAAGTTCGACAATACGCTCTTCATACTTACTTGAGCTATGCTGGCCTTTGCTATACTTATTGTAGAAGATGCCCCAATCTAGGCCTTTCATCTCCTTCCGGTATTCCTTGAATATTACTTTTACCCAATTTATAACAGATTGGAAATATTGCCATAGTTCGTCGCAATCTACGTCATGTTGATGTGTTGCCATATAATCTTCAATTTCTTCGCCTTTAGTTGCTGCAATCCATTTGATAGCGGTTTCCAGATAGTTTTGCCGGATAGGGGAGCCGTTTAAATAATCCTTTGCTATGGCATATGCAGGGCAGAGGGTTTTGCTGAAAAACTTCTTTGCTTCGGTTAGCCAAGGGCCTGTATAAACAGCGTTTCTTAACTCTTGTGCTGTTAATTGCTCTCCTGCTATATTAATAATCTTGAACCAATCCAGCTTCTCTCTATGTGTTCCTTCGCAAATATAAATCATAAGGGGATAGTCCAAAATTTGTTGTTGCTCTTCCTTGGTTATATTATCAAAGCCCATATGGTCAATGGAGTAATCACCTTTTATATACTGACAAACGCTGATGGTGCGCTGCTGCCCATCTAGGACTTCAAAATGCCCGTCATCGCATTTTACCCAGTACATAACATTAAGAGGGTAGTTTTTTATAACAGTGCGGATAACCTCATTGCGCTGCTTTTCTTTATAGATAAACTCTCTTTGAAAGGCGGGACGTATGTTTAGCTTCCCGCCATAACCTACAACACCATTTTCTTCGCTGTCTACAAAGCCATCAAAGACTTCCTTAATAGGGATTTCGTGGAGTTGGATTTTCATGTGCTAGTCCCCTCTTTCTGCTGTACTCGTTGGATGATAACACGCCTATATAAGGTCTTCCCTTTTAACTTTGGCCCGTGGCCTACCCAATCTACACGATGGTCGTCTAGCCCCACAATAGTAAACTGACTTGGACTATAGTATTGCATAAAAGTTATGGGTACACCCATAAAGCCGTAATAATCACATGGAATATCGGCTGTGCGGCTAACCTCTATTGCGTCATAGTCATCATATTTGGAATAGATATCAGGAGAATATTCCCTAAATAGGGTCATGTCCTCATGGCGTTTTTTAATATCAAGGTTTGTAAACCAACATATATTGCCCATGCGCCGCCATTTTTGGCCCTGTTCATCTATCTTGAAATCAGTTGCTTTTTCCTCGTATGAGTCTGGCACCTTGAACCAGAAATGCCCGTTTTTGTAGCCTAGCCATATTTTGTTATCACGAATAAGGGGGAATATTTCACGGTAAGTAATTGCATTTTGGTTTCCTATAATGAGAAAGCTTTTTTCATATTCAATTAGCTGTGCTAAATATTGACGGAATAGGGAAAATGGGGGGTTGGTAACAACAATATCTGCTTGCTTTAATAAGTCAATGCATTCAGCAGAACGAAAATCACCATCTTCCTGCAAACGTGTTAGTGTATTTTTATGATTTCTTAGAAGGTATTCTACGTCGATAAGGTCGATTCGCCCATCATTGTTGTAGTCGTCTACCTCTGAAATAATGATTTTGTGGGGGGCTTTAGTTGTTTTATCCTCTACTGATTCGCAGTCAAACAAGGTTAGTTGAGTGCTTGCAATAGGAGAGCCCATATAACAGGTTGCAATAAGCTTTTTTAAGCCTAGTGAATTAAAATTTATTGCAAAATACTTGAAGAAATTGCTTTCATAAGGGTCATCACAATTGCATAAGACAACTTTTCCCTTGAAATGTTCTTTATAATATTTCAGTTCGCTTTCAATGAGAGATAGCTGAGTATAAAATTCGTCGGCTCTGTCGCTTCTTGATGATGATAGGTTTTTGTTGCCTGCTTTTGCTTCCACGTTTTGCCCCCCATTTCATACTTTTTTCGATATTTTCTTAGCTCATCTTGGTAACATAATAGCATGGTTTGGGCCAGACATAAAGCAGAAATGCCCATAAATCTATTTGCACCGATGATTTTGGAAAAAGCGTTTATCTCCCTCCAAGGATAACCTTCTGCATATTGTCCCATTTCCTATCCATTTCCTCCACAAGCTTAAACTGAGTACGGCAGCGGTCTAGGTTATGGTTGTCATATTTTGTGCCAAAGTAGATATCGCCGTTTAAATAGTCGGTTAAAAAGCGAAGGCCGCATTCTAGGGCCATCATTTTAGCGCCGTCTCGTAGGTAAATGCGTTCGCAGCTATTAAGGCTTTGGCCGCAGGATGCTAAAAAGCCTGTGGCAAAGGCCTCTAGTAGGGGCAGGGAAAGGGATACCTTGGATAAATCGGTTTCATCTTCTGACGCGGTGGATGCCCCATAGCGTATCGCATCGCCAAAGTCGTTGACGGATAGGCCTGGCATTACTGTGTCTAGGTCTACTACACATATGGCTTTTCTTGTGGCTTTGTCGAAGAGTACATTGTTTAGCTTGGTGTCGTTGTGGGTTACACGTAGGGGTATGTGGCCGGAGGCAAGCAAGGTCATTAGTGTTTTGGCATAGTCTTCACGGGCTAGTGCAAAGTCTATTTCCCTTGCGGCGGTTTTGGCACGGCTTTGTGGGTCGGTTTTTAGCACCTCTTTGAAGTAGTTGTACCTATGGGGGGTGTCATGGAAGTGGGGGATGGTTTCGTGAAGGGTATCTGCTGGGAAATCTGCCATTTGGCGTTGGAAGCTGCCAAAGGCCGCGCCGGTTTCTTGGAAGTCGGCTAATGTTTCGGCTTTTTGTAGGCAGAAGTTGTCTTTTATGAAATGGTACATACGCCAGTATTCGCCTTTTTTACGTTTTCCATTACGGCTTGTGGGTTTTTGAAGACATGCTTGTTTATTTTTTGCAGTACGTATTCCTTGGAGGTGTTGGTGCTTACTAAGTATGTTTTGTTTATGTGGCCGCTGCCGTATGGGGTGCAGGTGGTGGGCTCCCCGTCTGTTTTGAAGGCTAGGGCGTGTGGGTGAGTTGGGGGCTGTTTATGTTCTTTGTCTCTGTTTTGGTTGTTTGGTCCGTTGCTCATTTTATCATCCTTTTTGCAATGGCAATTGCCGTTAGTGGGAGAACAGGCCCTAATCGAATAGGCTGTAGCCAGAGGATGCATATGTTTTGTTCAGCACCTCAAGATGCTCTATTTTACTAACTAAATGTTCGATTTGGTTCATTTGGCTATCTATTTCATTAAGCGTTGCTTTATGAACAATTTTTCTTAACTTATGCTCATAATCATCTTCAAATTTATCAAGTTCTCTTTTAAGTATTTTGAGGACGCTCGTTACATGCTCGTAAGGTCGCTCTGTACTGTATTTAAAGCGGTCATAAATATTCTTAGCCTCCTGTAATGTATCACGGCCATCTTTTGATGCATATGGAGCTCCTGTTCTACTATTTGCTCCACACTCAGGGTTTGGGCAATTGCCGGTCATATAATTTCTTGTCTTACCGCAGTGAGAGCACTGAGGCATTTTAGCCGACATTAGCGATAATATTTCAGAGTGGCCATATATATAGGGAATGCTACGCATATGCGATACAAGTTCTCCAAACTGCTTTATATGCGCCCTACTTTTACGGCATGATGTGTTTTTACAATTTCCGAAGATAGCCTGCCTCTTGCTGCCGCAATATGGGCATTTGCCTTGCTTTTTCCATACATTTGACTGGGTGATTACCTCTGCGGCTTTATATTGGATTCTTTCAGCCACTTCATTATCCTTTGCCTGGATGGTATTTACTGTTGATATTATGGCTTGAAATGAGCTAATTTTATTTTTAACGGATTCTGATATGTCTCTGCGCTCTTTATCTTTTTTTGCCTGAGCCGCAGCCAGTTCTGCATCACGTATGACGGCCTTTTTGGCGTTATCCGCATCGCGTATGTTCTTTTTACGCCTTTCTTCTGCTATGCAGTCCTCTAAATATTTATTATAACTATTGAGATGCTTATGATATTCAATATCTGTAATGTGCGCATAATGCAGTGCCATTTGGAAGTTATTATTGCTGCTTAAAAAATTTTCAAAATCGGTATAATCTTTGTGTCCATTAACATATTCTTTTGCACCTCTTTCGATACGCTTTTTTAAATCACTTTCATCCATAATATAAAGTTCGGCGCACATTAGCCCCATGTATGCTGCGGCGTTATCTCTTTGCTTTTGAATAACGGCCATATAATATAGCTTGGCATCACCACGAGTGCCCCAATCAGCACTTTTTTGGCACAGCTTTCCGTTTCGCATCAAGTCACCAATGCTTAAATGCGGGTCATTTACTATGCGCCTAAGTTTTTCATCTTGTTCCCTTTGGGCGCGGTCGCGCTCGATTTGCTCCTGTGTATATCCACCGGTGCTTGAATAAGCGCTTGTGTATGTGCCGGTATAAGGAGGGGTATATTGTTCTGTGCTCCTATTTGTGTGGCAATTTGGGTTAGTACAGGATGCTCCGCTTAAATACCAGTGACCGCAACTGCAATCAATGTGATTTATACACCCTACCCAGTTATTATGAGTGTGTCCACATTTACATGTCACCATATCGTCATTCCATGGCATGAATACCCTCTCCTCTCAGCAATACAAATTATGTGCCAGTATACGCCGTTGTATTTGCATAATCAACCTCACCAACAGGTGCCATTTACACAAACCCCAATAATATGATACATTTTCAAATGCACTAGCACAGGAAATTTTCCTGTGTTTTTCTATATAATGATACAAGTAACTTCACATAGGGGGAAACATGCTAATTGTCCAAAAATACGGCGGTACATCCGTAGCCAATGCCGAGAGGATAAACCACGTAGCCAGCAGGATAGCCGCCCACCACAATGCCGGAAGCAAAATAGTAGTAGTGCTATCTGCCCAAGGCAGCGTAACAGACCGGCTATTGCAAAAAGCCCATGAGATAAACCCCCAAGCCAGCAAGCGAGAGCTGGATATGCTGCTTACCACAGGGGAGCAGCAGTCTGTAGCTTTGATGGCAATGGCAATCCATAGGCTGGGCCTGCCGGCAGTATCCCTTAACGCTGTCCAAATAGGGTTGGAATCCACAGACCAATACGGCAACGCCCGTATAAAGCATATCCAAACCAAGCGTATTTTTGCGGAGCTAGAACGGGGCAATATCGTGCTTATTGCAGGCTTCCAGGGGGTTAACAGTTATGGTGACATGACCACCTTGGGCCGTGGAGCCTCTGATACAACAGCAGTAGCCCTTGCGGCGGTGCTAAAGGCAGACTTATGTGAAATATGTACAGACGTAGACGGTGTATACACCGCAGACCCCAGGGTAGTACGTGGCGCAAAAAAACTAGAAACCATTAGCTATGACGAAATACTAGAGATTTCCCCCCAAGTGCTACACAACAGGGCGGCAGAGATGGCAAAGCGCCACAATGTAAAGCTCGTTATCCGCTCTAGCATGACAGGCGCACCGGGAACAGAGATTAAGGAGGGCACAAAAGTGGAAGACCTATATGTAAGCGGCCTGTCGATAGACAGAGATGTGGCACAAATATCTGTTTTGGGCATAGCCAACCGGCCAGGTGTAGCGTATAATATTTTCTCCCTGCTGGCTAAGGAAAAGATATCTGTAGATATTATTCTGCAAACCCCAGGGATGGAGGCCATTGCGGATATAAGTTTTACGGTGGCAAAGCAGGATAGAGACGAGACCCTGGCAATACTGGACGCCAATAAAGAAGCCCTAGGCTATGATAGCATAACCTACAACGACAACCTGGCAAAGCTATCAATTGTAGGGGCCGGGATGACCACCGCCCATGGGGTAGCCTCTACCATGTTTGAGGCCCTTTACGAAAATGATATTAATATAATGAGCATTTCCACATCAGAGATAAAAATAACCGTGCTAATAGATGACCGGAACACAGAGAAAGCCAAGCAAGCCGTCCATGACAAGTTTATAAAATGAAATGAGTGAATATAATATGAAGCCCTTTACCTGTGCAATAGTAGGTGCCACCGGGATGGTTGGCGGTATGTTTATAAAAATCCTGGAAGAGCGTAAGCTGCCGATATCCTGCCTATACCTATTTGCCTCGGCCCGGTCTGCCGGGAAGACTATAATGTTTAACGGGCAAAGCATAACCGTCCAGGAGCTAACCCCAACCTCCTTTGACCAGAGGATAGATGTAGCCCTCTTTGCCGCAGATGATAATTCCACTAAAATATACGCCACCATTGCCGCACAAAAAGGCTGCATAGTGGTAGACAACTCCCCAGTTTGGCGGATGGAGCCACATGTCCCCTTGGTTGTGCCGGAGGTAAACGGCGAGGATATCCAAAGCCATAAGGGCATCATCGCCAACCCAAACTGCTGTGCGTCCCCAGCGGTTGTTGCCCTAAAGCCCTTGCAGGATGCTTATGGCCTTGACCGGGTTATAATCTCAACCTATCAATCCGTATCCGGTGCCGGAGTAGACGGGATGAAGGATTTAGACACAACTCTAGCCGGGCAAAAAGGGACGTTTTTCCCATACACAATAGCCCATAATCTAATCCCCCATATAGGGAGCTTTGACGAAAGCGGCTATACCGGCGAGGAGCTTAAGCTAATGGCAGAAATTCAAAAGATGCTTCATCTGCCACAACTTAAAATTACAGCAACAACGGTAAGGGCCCCAGTATATACCGGCCATAGCCTCAGCATTAATGTGAGCCTAAAAAAGCCCTACGAACTGGACGCGCTAAAGAGTATAATCGCCAACGCACCAGGGGCAGTACTATACGATGACCCATCTGCCAATATATACCCAATGCCCATAACCGCCGCCGGCAACGACAATGTATATATAGGAAGGCTTAGGCGTGACCCAAGCTGCGAAAACGGGTTAAATATGTGGGTAGTTACAGACAATACCCGTAAGGGTGCCGCTACCAACGCGGTACAGATACTTGAGCGGGTGGTGGGGTAGGTTTAGATGTTTTGACAAAAAGCGGTAGGTGGGCTGGGTTTTGATACTTTTGACAAAAGCGCTCGGAACCCCCTTTGTTTTAAGCTCTTACGTCAATATTTAGATGATTATGCAAGTATACATGAATTTTTATCGTTACGACCTTCAACAAAGGAGGCATGAATTAAGCAATGAAGCGCTACACAGAAATAAACGCAGCAACAATAGACAAATGGGTAGAAGGCGGCTGGTGTTGGGGCCGCCCTGTCTCCCCAGAGGATTGCGCCAAGGCACGCAATGGCGAGTGGGACGTGGTATTAACCCCCACAAGGCCCGTACCCAAGGACTGGTTTTCCCCCTTGCCCGGTGCAAAGCTACTGGGCCTTGCCAGCGGTGGCGGTCAGCAAATGCCCATCTTCTCCATACTTGGGGCAGATTGCACCGTGATGGACCTTTCGGACAAGCAACTAGAAAGTGAAAGGATGGTTGCCGCCCGGGAAGGGTATGATATCAATATAGTCAAGGCAGATATGACTTTGGCCTTCCCCTTTGAGGACAATACCTTTGATATAATATTTCATCCCGTGTCCAACTGCTATGTAGAGGATGTATATCATGTATGGCGGGAGTGCCATAGAGTGCTTAAGCCTGGCGGGATTTTGCTTTCTGGGATGGATAATGGTATAAACTATCTCTTTGATGAAGTGGATGATGAACTAAAGCAGCCCTTGGTAGTAGTCAACCCGCTGCCCTATAACCCCCTAAAAGACCCGGCCCTAATGGCCAAGCTTGACAAGGAGGATGACGGCATACAGTTTAGCCATACCTTTGACGAGCAAATCGGCGGTCAGCTTAAGGCAGGGTTTATTATAGTCGGGGCATACGAAGACTACAACTTTGACCCAGACTATCCACCAGATTCCCTAGCTGTGCTGGGTATACCAACCATGTGGGCTACCAAGGCCATTAAGCCCTTATAAAATGCAATACGTACTACTATTTTTAGAGGGCATAATAACCTTTATATCCCCCTGTCTGCTTCCTATGTTGCCGGTATATGTGTCTTATTTTGCAGGCGGTGGCAAGGATAGCGATGTAAGAAACCCGTTGCCAAACGCCATTGGCTTTGTGCTGGGCTTTACTGTTATCTTTGTGGGCCTAGGTGCTTTTGCCGGGAGTATTGGGCGGTTATTGATGGCATATAGCACGGTGGTTAATATAGTCACTGGGCTTGTGGTTATTTTGTTTGGGCTAAACTATCTGGGGATACTGTCCTTTAGGCTTGGGCCATTAGGGGGCCGCAAAAGGCTGATTGGTGTAATGGACAAGCCCCTTAGCTTCCCATCTGCCATTGTATTTGGCGCGGTATTTTCCATTGGCTGGACACCCTGTGTCAGTGCCTTCCTGGGGTCGGCCCTTATGCGTGCGTCTATGCGTGGCTCTATGGTTGAGGGTAGCGTTATGCTGTTTGTTTACTCGATGGGCCTTGGTTTGCCTTTTATTTTAAGTGCTGTGCTGCTTCACCGGCTCAAAAATGCTTTTGCTTTTATCCAAAAGCATTACCGGGTTATTAATATCTTGTCTGGTGGGCTGTTGGTGTTGGTTGGTATTTTAATGATGACCGGCCTTTTTGGGCGGTTTATGGCAATATTTTCATAGCTATTTCTTACAAAGAAGGAGCTTTAGCAGGTCGTTGCTATTTCTTACAAAGAAGGAGTTTTAGTATGTACAAAAAGCTAGCAGTAGTAGTTGGAATAGGTGCCTTTATAATGATTATAATGGCTGCTTTAATAGCCCATGATTGGCTAACCGGCAGAGGCGAAGACCCGGATACTTTGGTTATAGAGCATACCCATGTTGTACAAGTGCCTGTACCCCAGACACCAGAGTTTGAAGTTAGCCAGCAGGAGACAGAGGCCCCTGACGACGACGGGATGCCAGGGGACCCGCCCGCAGAATACACTTACCCAGAAGACACGCCTCAAGAAGATACCCCTCCAGAAGACGCCCCTCCAGAAGAGGACATAGAGCACCCCCTAGCCCCCGATTTTACAATGCTAGACATAGACGACAACGAATTATCCTTGGCCGACTTTTTTGGCAAGCCAATAGTGCTTAACTTCTGGACAACCTGGTGCCCGTCTTGTGTGCTAGAAATGCCCTATTTTGAGCAATTGTACGATAGTATCAATGGCGATGTTCACATAATCAAAGTAAACTTACTAGACGGCCAGCGAGAAACCCGTGACCGGGTAGATAGTTTTATGGAAGAAAACGGCTACAGCTTCCCAATATTTTTTGATGGAGGCCTTGGCTCCATTCAATATGGTGTACGGTATATCCCTATGACATTTTTTATTGATGCCCAAGGCAATGTAGTAGCCACCAATCAAGGGCCAGTAAATGAAGATATACTTCGGCGGGGCCTTGAAGCTGCTGGGGTAGAGGTAGATTTATAATCACACCCCAAACCCCAACGCTACCTTTACCTCCTGCTGTAGCATAGTCTCTATAAAAATCCCGTAGCCCTTTGTAGGGTCTTGTACAAATACATGAGTCACTGCCCCTATTATCCGGCCGTTTTGGATTATGGGGCTTCCGCTCATCCCTTGTACTATCCCGTTGGTTGCAGCCAGCAATGCAGGGTCTGTTATACGTATTATCATGCCCTTGGTTTCGTCTGTGGCAGAGCGGTTTACCCCTTCTATCATAATGTCATAGGATTTTATTTCATTGCCCACCACATTGGTTAAAATTGTGGCTGGGCCTTCTTTAATTTGGTCTCGGGTGGCAATGGGCATTGTCTCTGTGGGTAAAGTTTCTATAAATTTAGGCTCTAATATGCCATATATGCCGCTTGGGCTATTTATTAGTACATTGCCCAGCTTATTGCCTAGGTCTACACTGCCCTCTAGCTCCCCTGGTTTGCCCCTTGCTCCCTTTACAATAGAAGTAACATTGGATGGCATTATTACGCCGCTTCTTACGCTTAACAGCTTCTTTGTGTCTACGTCTATTATGCCGTGGCCTAGGGCACCAAAGGCACCTGTTGATGGGATATAGTAGGTAAGGGTACCTATGCCCTTAGTGGAGTCTCGTACCCATATACCTATCCGGCGTACCCCGTCTGTTGCGGCCATGGCCGGGGATAGGGTAACTTCAAATTCGCTGCCATCTCTCCGCAGCAGCAGTATAAGATCCCCTACGGAATCTGCTATCAGGCTTGCTAAGGTTTCTTTGTTATCTATTGGATTATCGTTGGCCGTAAGGATTAAATCCCCGCCTCTAAGTAACCCGCTTGCCGGGGTGTGAGATTGCCCGTCTGTCCCCAAAAAGCTGCCGGTGCCCAGCACCATTACCCCGTCTGTGTTTATGCGCACACCAATGGTAAGGCCTAGAGGCACTATTTCCACATTTTCTTCTTGGGTTGCTATCTTGGCCTTGCGAAATGGCAGGCCAAAGGCAATTGGCTCACTTTCGGCATTATAGGCATAGATAGCCTCTGGTGTGGTAAGCTGGCCGGTTATTGTACCTGTGAATAAACCTATTATGGCTGATAGAATTAGTACTGATATTATTTTAATTTTTTGGCGCATGTTTTGCCCCCTCGTGAGTATTTCAACTATAGCCTAGCCGAAATTGAGAGGTGCTATACATGAAAAAACAGCCTCATTTGTATGAGTTAGTTATTACATATTTGCCATAAAACGTCATTAATAAAAATTCTAGTCGAAATTTGTAACCAAAATGTAAGATTAGGCTTCCCCCTTTTAAAAGTTTTTGTTATAATCGCTGGGCTTTAGCCCTTGTTTTGTCCGGGCTTTTTGTTCTTTTATCGGCTATGCATAACGCGAAAAACAAATAGCGTTATTACACAAATATAATCGAGGGAAGTGCGCTTTATGGAGTACATTGTTATCAATGGGGAAAAGCCCCTACGGGGCTGCGTTCAAATTGGAGGGGCCAAGAACGCGGCACTGGCTATCGTACCTGCGGCAGTTGCATCAGGAGGGACATGTATCATAGAAAACCTGCCAGACATAAGCGATGTACGCAACCTGGCAATGGCCAACGAAAAATTGGGGGCGAAATGCCGCTTCCTTGACAAGAATACATTGGAGATAAATGCCGGCTGCATTACAACCCATAGAGCCGACTACGACCTTGCCACCAGCATGAGGGCATCCTACTACCTCCTTGGGGCACTGCTAGGCCGCTTTGGCAAAGCCGAGGTACCAATGCCCGGCGGTTGCGATTTTGGATACCGGCCCATCGATTATCATCTAAAAGGCTTTGAGGCCCTTGGAGCAAAATGCGTATTAGAACATGGTTGGGTAAAAATCTGCGCCGAAAAGCTTACAGGTGCCCATATTTACCTAGACTGCCCAAGTGTCGGGGCCACTATTAATATAATGCTGGCTGCGGTTTTTGCCGAAGGTACTACCCAAATCGAAAACGCAGCAAGGGAGCCTCATGTTGTAGACACAGCCAATTTCCTAAATATGATAGGTGCCAAAATCAGCGGTGCCGGCACAGATATTATCCGTATCAATGGAGTAGAAAACCTGGGCTGCGGCCGGTACACAATCATCCCCGACCAAATCGAGACGGGTACATACATGATTGCGGCAGCTATTACCAATGGCGATATCACCGTAAAAAATATTATACCCAAGCATATGGACCCATTAACCGCAAAGCTACGTGACATGAACTGCCAAGTAGAGGAAGGGGAGGACAGTCTAAGGGTTTACCGTAACGGAGAGCTTAAGGCCTGCGATGTACGCACCTCTTACTATCCCGGCTTCCCCACAGATTTACAACCCCAAATGGCAACCTTGTTATGCACCGCCAACGGCACCAGTGTTGTCACCGAGACTATATTTAACAATCGCTTCCAATATATAAATGAACTAAAACGCCTAGGTGCCAACCTAAAAGTAGACGGGCGCACCGCTGTCACAAAAGG
>Ga0123355_10008300_pt1 | contig 15697 bp, 5 predicted proteins | sample TergutEmb28metaG_3_FD_89872 | JGI IMG/M metagenome (GOLD analysis project Ga0123355, IMG submission 89872) | Embiratermes neotenicus P1 segment gut microbial communities from Petit-Saut dam, French Guiana - Emb289 P1 | ecosystem: Host-associated > Arthropoda: Insects > Digestive system > Gut ... | reverse complement strand
TGATGGATCTCCAGGAGGTGGGATTCGGGTTATGGAGTGGATTGGGCTGGCCCATGATAGAGGGAGGTGGCGGGCGCTTGTGGGTGCGGTAATGAAACTTCGGGTTGTGTGAAATGCGGGGAATTTCTTGACTAGTTGCAAATCAGTTAGCTTCTCAAGAAGGACTCTGCACCATGGAGTAAGTAAGTAAGTAAGTAAGTAAGTATAAAAATTACATATTCCTGAGGGAGCGGAGTTTGACCCGTGAATTCCTTTGTCTACGTGATAATATTTGTGGCACACCGTGGCGCATTTGTTTGAGGTACTGCGCTACAAGTTGGAAAGTTGCGAGTTCGATTCCCGATGGGTTAGTTGAGATTTTTCATTAACTGAATTATTTCGCCTGCACTATAGCCCCGAGGGCGACTCAGTCGCTAACAGAAATGAGTATCGGGAATATCTCCTGGGGAGTAAACGCGGCCGGTGCGTCAGGCTGACAACCTTACCACCGTCAGGTGCCGATTTTATAGACATTCTGCGAGCTTCAACCTTCTGGAGCCCTAAGGGTCTGTTCAGGCTTGTAAAGGGGTAGCTTTACATTCACACGTTATAATATGTGAAGTAGTTTGCTATCTTCTTATTTTGTTCCCTGTTTTTCGTTTCTTTCTTTCTTCCTGCCTTCCCTTCGTTTCCTTTTTTATAGTTATTGTGTCTCCTTCTACCCCCTCCTTTAAAACAGTGAAATAATTACACATTCAGACGTCACCAATTCGAACGTCAGTTTAGGCACGTGGTAATTTCGTTTCCATGGAAACACCACCAGAACGACATGCACAGTCATTCATAACTTACATCCTGTTGTATCTCCAACCACTTGCCCTTCATGCAGCCGATTAATCCGTTTATCTGTCCGTCCAAACATGCATCCATGCTTCCATCCAGCCGTAATTAAATTCCTTTCCTGCTCTTTGCATTAATGGGCGCTAAATCCGACGCCCTGGTATTTTGTATATTTTCCTAGACGTGTAAATGTTTTCAAGTGTTAATTAGTTAAGCACCACACTGCACCCGACTAGACGGAAGACAGCAGTCACCCGCTTAACTCCCTGGGACAGAGTGCCAAGCATCGACTGGTTAGTAGTCGCTAGGATCCCAGTTCCGGTCCGGAAGCGGCATGAATAGAAAAATCTCTTCCCATGCCGGGAATGAACCTCACTTTTACGACAGCCCATCCCGTTCCCTATACACTATGCTTACTGAGCTACACCGGTTTTCATATACACCCGTAATTTCGCAGGCTGATATCGAAGAGGAACTAGTCATAATGTTGACTGTACAGACATTTAGGTCTGTTTGTAAAACCACCACGTTCATGTAGCCGATACTTTGTTACTGCGGATGTATTGCAGAGCGTTAAAAGAAGATCGTGAAATCTATTCTGTATTTTTGCCAGTGTGTCGATATTATGGCAGCGACGTCTGTTACATCTACAGCTGCGTGTGTCAGTGTAAGGAGAAATTACCGTGTTGCGACCGCAATGCTGATTTATAATCTTGTTTTAACTACTTCAATAAACTTTAATTTCTAAGTTTTAATGTTATTCCTTCATTTAAGTTGTAAATACTAAATACTGGTGTGCTCGGAGGCAAAACGGCCGGAGTATAAACCTGCCGTCCCCCTATTTCGATGATTAAGGATGATTTATGCTGTGCCTCCGCTCCGCCATACGCCGTCATGACAACTTTATATTACTACTATGTGCTTTGTGCCTGGAAAACAAGCCTGCTCCGAAATAAGGAGGAATGTTTATGTTTCTTGTTTGTACAAACACGGAGTTTCACGAAGATATTGCAGTCTCCGAGACACAAAGTTGACGTACGTCTATTGTAGGGCACTACACAAGTAGGAAGTGATTTTTATATGTCTCTCCCTGCATGTTATTAAAGTACTGATGCTATTGTGGAGTTTATGGACAAGCCATATCTAGGGCACGGATAAAGGAAACAACCAGAATTTTTGTGGGGAAGCCTCCGGTAGCTGCGATGGGATGGTGACACAGAGAACTGTATTGACTATTTAGGGCCGGATTTTCAGGTTCTCTGCACTCTGCAAAATACCGGGATTTAAATTGACTGATCATTACTTTGTATGTTACTGGCCCACGACCACATTGGCCGTTTTACTTTGCACTGCCACGATTGCTAGGCGTCTTTCGACGCCAAAGGGTTGAAATATGTAGCGCGGGTGGGAGATTGTGCAGGATCTGGTATTAGAGTTCTTAAAACTTAGGAATATGCTAACAGAATTTTACTGAAAGTTAAGGTCTAGTATTTTTCTAACACGCCAACATCAAATTCAACTTTTAAAGCACAGTGGCGACCATAAGTACCACCTACCTTAACATAATGAATTTCTGCATTTTACCATACAGTGTACTTATATGTGTGGGCCGGGATATTGTATTCTGCATAGCGACTCGCTACGGGCTGGACAGTCCGGGGATCGAATCCCGGTTGGAGCGAGATTTTCCGCACCCATCCAGACCGGCCGTGGAACCCACCCAGCCTCCTATACAATGGATACCGGGTCTCGTTCCTGGGAGTTAAGCGGCCGGGGCGTGGCGCTGACCACCCACCCCATCTAGCGCCGAGGTTAAAGGAAGAGTAGAGCTATACCTCTCCTCCTCCCTCTGGGTCTTCGTGGTCTATTCTAGGGTGAACTCTACCTTTACTCCATACCTAGTTTACTTCAATGTACCGCGTGACTGTCACAGTAGATATCGATTTTATCTCTCTGCTGCCTTTGCCTTTGGTATTTAGAATCGACAATGACTGTATTCACTGCACGGTGCGAGGAAGTGACTACATAATTCAGATGAAAGTCAGTTTTCAAGTGTTAATAGGAACCATCGTTTGTGATAAATTCATAAATATTTCTATTCACTGGAAACTGTGTTTCTCTGCATGACTTGCCTACGTTATTCAACTTCTCCTTTGTAGTACACTTTTCGACATGAATACTGGGTAATGCTTCTGTTTCTTTTCAGTGTTGTATAATGTACGGCACGTGGACTTACACTATTTGCTGCGTAATGTGGCGTGTATTTGTTTTGGTTTTACTGTGATGGACTCAACCTTGCAAGGAAAGCGGTTGTTTGAATAAAATGTGTTATCCCAGTTTGTTCCTATTCATTGCACTTGACTTTACAACTTTCAGATGTCAGAACTTTTAAAGCTTGTCTGTCTACCGTACCAGTCATTTCGAGGCCATGAAGAAAGTGCTATTGTCATGAACTTCAAGAAAGTAGTATGTTATCTAACCACGAACAAAAGTATCGTTTCCTCTCGCGAGATGTGGTTGCTGCCCTGAAAAGCATCGCACAAGACAATAGGTAAATCAGATTATGAAATTGAAGTTATCACGTAATAACTGAAGAAAGCAATATATTCAGGTTGCAGTGAATGTCGCTGCTGGCTACATTTGTTCTCGCATTAACCACTGTAATTACCGTATTTGTTAAATTTAGTGAAATATTTGGTAGCTGGCTGTAAAGTCGTACGTAGGCGAAAGACGGGAAAGGCAGATAAAAGTAAATACGTAAACATACATATATATATATGTATATATTACATAATGTCACTTTAGTAACTCGTACTGGGAGCGACCAGCATCAATTAAGACAGAAGACGCTGGGAATGGCTTATATCCTGCGAGGCCTCTGATGATGATGATGATGATTCAGTTTATTTTCCTATTTAATTCCACATTACACTACTGCGTCGCATCGCATGCATCACTCTCAATACTAAATTCAAAATGTCCACCAAAAAGCATTCATTGAAATACATTTCTCTTCTCTTCTCTTCCTTTCATTTTATTATCTTATAATCTATTCTCCTCTTTCTCTTCTCTTATTTCTGTTGCATTTTTTCACATCCTCTCCTCGTCCCTTCTAAAGAGAGCCGGTCACAATATAACCAGTACCCGGAAAATTAATGTATTTTTATTCTAACTTGGCTCTTTCTATATATCTTATTTCCTGCTAGCTTATATTGAAACAACTTTATAGTACGCGATTCAGATATCGGCTTCTTTTTTGTCTTGTTTATGTGTGATATTTGTTGTATTATGTGTGTATGTATATAGTGATCTCAAGAGTTGTGATATTAGATTCTCAGAGCTCGAAATATTAAGTGCGTTTATCTAGGGTATGATATCGTGTAGTTTGGTAGATTCGTAGTTGAGTGTCAGACGAAGATGGTAGTTCCAGCTTCAGTTTCTTTCACATTTATACCCTAAAACTGGCTACAGTTTCTACGTCACAAACATCGGTACCTATCTGCCAATTTACACAGTTTCTTGTCCTATACAATTGCGATCTCCATATAAATCCATTTGCATTGTATCGCCCACTGAATATGAAACGATGATAAAATGTTTGTTTCTACAATTTTAACCCATTTAAAGATTATAAAAATGTCATTACTTATATCAGAATCATTTAGTATTTATTTAACGTTAAGTAATAATCGTCCATTAAGCTAAGTTAATAGGATAAGCGAACCGACAGGAATTGCCAACTATGCTTACCAGATTAAATAAGGGACACATACTACCTTAGCCATACGCGTACTTGACTTGTGCCATAGGCTACTTGGATTCCTATGGGCAGCCCTTTACGTCGAATTTGTTGTAAATTCTTCAGCTGCCTCGCCTTTATCTTTCGTTGAAAAAATAAGTGATTTAGTTGCAGTATAATGTAGTACATTTTGGCCCTTGCGGGTCCTCAGGTTGTACTGATTATGCATCATAGCCTATTATATTCATATTTGACGTCTGAAAAGATGAATGCTGTTCGGTTACTTTAGATGACTATTTGGATGGTAGGGACTCATTACAAGACCCCCTGCTTGCACACAACAGCGTATACACAATATTAAGTGAAATTGGACGTGCTGCAATTCCCGGTTGAAATATTAAGCCACGGTGGCTTGTTCGAATGTTCAGAGATAGCACACGCCTCATACCGCGCATATATATATTTTTTTATTTATTTTTTTATTTATTGAAAATAAATTCTTTATTTTTAAATCCCCGATGCACATTACACTCTTAACAACGTATATCAATTAACACTGATACGATGTGTGGAACGAACTCTATCTACTACGTAAGCCCGCTAAATAACAAAATTCCGCATTATGCGTTACCTTCAATTTCCTAGTTATTTTTTCTGTCGTAACGTTAAATATTCTTCTTGGGCACAGCGTTAAATGCTGTTTAATTGATATCTGAGAGTTTCAGGTGTTTGTTTTGAATATTTAACCTTGCCTTATATTAATAGAATGAGAGCGTGTGACTTCATTTCTCCTCTGATTGGTGGATACAAGGACCTCAGCTTCTGAGGCAAGCCATAAAATAAATCACGTACAATTTACATGAACATTACTGCACTCTGATTGGTGGATACAAGGACCCCAGCTTTTGAATGAACCCGTGAGATAAATCGCAAGCAATTTACATGAACATTACTTTACTCTCGGGTTTAATTAATGCGTCATTCCTTTGTGCAGGTGATTCTTTGTATGTCATTAATATGTAACACCGCACACAAGTGAAACGTAAAATAGATGTTTCATGTGTAGTAAATATAATTGACATCAGATCTGTGGAATATTAAAGCATTGGCCTCCACAGCAGAAACCCTACCTTTGAGTAGGAGATATTTACATTCTCGCGGGAGAAAAAAAATACTGTTCGATATAACATTGCTGCCCTTAAATGCCGTTTCATTTGTGTTAAGGAATGTGTCAGATTCCGAGATTTCGTCATCTGACAAATAACATGAACAACACTTAACAGTCTTAATGCAAAGTGTTTACTCTAAGTAGCCAATAAGCTGCTTTAAAATTTAAATCTGCGCATTTTATACACAAATAATATTTTGCGTTTTTAATGATTCTCACAATAAAGAAGTTTTACTCTAAATATCATTTACCAGTTAGTGTTTATAATAGAGGGGCAGAGTGTTTTCTGTGTGACATGAAGACAGATTTTATTTTATTAGATACATTTCACGCTTGACACTTTTTAACTACTCTAAGCACACTAAATATCGTCGGCCGGATGCAGCTACCTACACTGGGTAATGCAAAGTAAACACATGGCACTAAATAGCTGTGTCTACTAAAGGGAATCTCCATCGATACAATTCTTGCGCCATAAAGCCCTTACATTACATTCAGTAAATATTTTTAAAAAGGCCCATTTATTTACACACTTTTGCAACCTGGAAGACAGACGTGACTTTTTCCTGAAGACGCGAAGACGAACAACAGCGGTAGAAGTGTTTTGAAGATTAGAGTCTGACCTTGGTGGTTCGGGAATTACCGGGTTCGAATCGTGACTGCGGTACCTGACCTAACAACGATGCCATGTTGTCCCTAGTTCGTCCAGAATATCGTCGAGCCCGTACCTTGAAGTAGGACAGAGTCATGCCTGTCTACTCTCTGAGTTTGCCCAGTGTCAATGGTGTTCAAGGGGTTAAACGAAAGGAAGGAGGAAAAAGAGGAAGTTATCGTCACAGTGTTTCCGAAAAAAACACTAAATATATTAAAACAATGTTTTTTGGGGAGGGAGAGGGCGTGGGAGCGGTCATTTATTCGCAGATTTTCTCTTTTCATAGGGAATTTTGGAATCTAACCCCCGCGAAAATCTATCGATGAAGTTGCATCCTACTATACCGAAAGCAATCATTTTCGCAATTGCATTAGTTACGATTTTGCCGATTTGATGGTCAATGGCGAATATAATTGTAGATGAATTAATTTTTTTTCCCTGTGGCGCTGCGGCCCAACGCGGGCCATGGCCTCCTCATTCTTGAGGTTTCTAGATCACACAACGACGCACCACAGTCGGTAGGACTCCTTTGGATGCGTGATCAGCGCGTCGCAGAGACCTCTACCTGACAAAACACAGCACTCACAACAGACAAACATCCATGTCCCGGTGAGATTCGAACCCACGATCTCAACAGGCGAGCGGCGGCAGACCTACACCTTAAGTCGCGCGGCCACCACGACCGGCGTAGTTGCGATAATACTTGACAAAAAGACACATGACAATTGCTGCTAGCGGTGAAACACGTATTAATTTAAGTATAGGTTATGATAATGAAAGAATCCATGAAGTATTTGCAACTTGGCTTGCAAATTCATAATTTAATGTAATTCCCCTTGTCAATGACTATTCTTAACATTTCTATATTTAATTGATAATTATTTTGGAAAATTCAAGCAATATTACAATTATTGACAACAAGATGCAACTATTTTTATTTATTTACTTCTAATCAGCTCTACATGTTTCGGGCGATGTTTTCGCCCATCATCAGGAGCATATCACTGGAACTACAGCTTCTGTTATTGTATACGCAACGCCAGCCAGCAGCAACATCGGTGGACAATACCAGCAGCTGTAGTTACAGTGATATTCTCCTGATGATGGGCGAAAACCTCACCCGAAACATGTAGAGCTGATTAGAAGTAAATAAATCAAAATAGTCGCATCTTGTTGGTCATCAATTGTAATTATACTAATGATGCACAGAAATACGAATGTTAAATTCAAGCAAAATGTTTGTAAGTAACTCACAAGCCAGATACTCCATATTTGATTTTATTACATTACATTTTATTCATACTGTAACACGTTCTTTATCTTCGTAACGTAAAGGAACTACGGAATATGGATACATTGTAATTAAAATTCCGATATAGCCCTACTGCACACAATAATTATGCCGAATGGGAAAACTAGTTTATAGGTCTCAAACATCGCAATATTCGTATTATGAATACTACGCAAAACTATTCGGAAGAAAAGATTTTAAAAAGATCTTCGCCCTTCAGAGAGTTTACGCAGCGTAGAACGGTAGTTTGATGCTGAAGTTTTGGAACAACTTATCGGTCCCATCTCCAAGGGTCAAGGGCTTGACCCTTGGAGATGGGACCGATATAATATCCCGAAACATCAGTTGCAATTTACCAATCTGTGCGTTACATCCAAGAAGAACGAAGGTCTCGTTTACGCCGCAGCGGAATCCTGAAATCACTCGAGTTTAAAAAGAATGAAACTATTTTTTTGAAAGGCCGTGTACCTGTCAGTGTCGCGATGCTAAACTGTATTCGCAAACTGCATGAGGAAATGTTGGTTGACGTTGCCTTGTTTCAAGGAATGCAACACTAGTCTGGTTTTATCACAACGGCTGTATTGGGGCATTTTGACTGAGGCTGACTGGAGGTTTGTTGTAAGTGTAATATCCTTTGCTTTGCTCTGGGCTGGTCTCGACAGCTTCGGTGTGTACGCAGCTTCACTCCATGGAGCAATCTTTCTTCAGAAGCGACGCAAGAAATTACCTGTGTCTTAAGGGACCCGAACGTCCATTACCTACTCACAGGAGCTCGTCACCTTTCCCTGTCTTGACCCATACACATCCAGTCCACAACACCCCACCCCCACCCAACATCTTTAAAAATGTTTAGACGAATTTCTCGTTTTGTCTATGCCCCTTACACGTTCCGCGCATCGTGTCCTTCTTGATATAATTCTTTTATTTTAATGACTACAACATTATATAAAATATAGCTTTTGCATGATTTTATCTAACTATTACAGGTTGCTTAAAATTTGAATCTATGGAGATCATTGCGCCAGCAAGATACCTGCATTCTACCGCCATCTATCGGCCAGAATTTAAAGTGGATAGTTTGTAACAGATGGCGCAGGTGACAGCACATGCTTACGTACTTATTCCGTGAATAGAGTCGTTCTTGAGCAGCTGACCGATTCTCAGCTAGTCAAGAAATTACCCACGTTTTATGGAACCCGAATGTTCATTACCGCATACACAAGTGCTCGCCACCTGTCCCTATCCTGATTCAGATCAATGAATTCCATGCCCACCTATCCCACTTCCTGAAGATCCATCATAATATTATTCTCCCTCTACAGCAGGGTCTTCCACCGGTTTCTTTCCCTCAGGTTTCCCAACTAACGCTTTGTATGCACATCTCCTCTCTCCATACTTGCTACATGCCCTGTCCATCTCATTCTTCTCTACAGTACGTGCTAAAGATCTGTAATTGAGGATTCAAGTATTCCAGTATATGACGCCGTGTTGATTGATAAATAGTTACTGACGTCTCGGAGGAGCGTGCTGTCTCCATCTTCAGTGGCGTACTGTAAGGACCCTGAATATTGGAGCAAGTTCAGTTTCTGTCTAGTATATTGCGATCCTACTGAAAAAAAAACGGCTGGCTGTACCAAATTAAATTCCGAAACAAATGGAGCAAAGTAATGAAATTAGTGACGTTATTCCACATAGTATATTCTCTTTGAGAGGTTACCAGTAGGTCAGCTAGCCAAAAAATGCAGGATCTCATAAAGGATCCGACAGATCAATACCGTCTTTGCAAGATTTTCCTTCTGGTATTTGTTACAAATATATTCAATCCAACAAACACACTCACCACTGACCGGGCAATATCTCTTGAAGAACCTTGGTTGATGATATTCTAAACCTCAGTTAAACCGGAGACGGCAGTCCCAAACGTGACATTCTCATATGGCACAAAAGAAGAAAGAATGTAGCAAAGACAATGTTGTAGATGGTAACGCCCTTGTAGAAACTGCTACTTCGGAACAGCAGGCAAACATGCACTACTTTTGGATAGGGAGGAAAGGGGGTGGTACTTCAACAACTGGTTAAAAGTTAATTCCCACACTATTCTTTGTAGTGTTCGTTCTTTTCACATAACACAATAAGGTATGTCTAAAAATTGTAAAAATCGGCAGTTATTTAGTGCAGTTATCGGAGTATTTCCTTCTGCCAGTCCGAACTTTTGGAGATTGGCCCAAGTCCTGTGCCGAATTGGCATGCTATAAAGCCTTAATTCGGACTCGCTGCACTCTAGAATTCGACCCTAGACAAAATAGAAAGTCCAGTTTTACACTATGGCCACTTTACTCCGGGGGAAAACCATGTAGTATTTTTTCGGTATAGCTCAGTGTCCGCACTAAAATATATAGAATATTACACTGCAAAAATAGCGATCTAATTCAGATGGAAACAGATTTTATACCATATTTGTAGGCGGAGGCAGTATTTTCCTACGAAACCCTCGGAATCATGAAAATACAAACTGTGGTAACCCTTAGCCCGACCAGGAAGAAGACACGCTCGAAAGCATTTCGGGGACGCGCGCGATTTCAACAACATCGAGACGCGAGCTGTCATCAAGTTTCTTTTCATACAAGGCAAGGCACCGAAGGAAATTCGCGCCATTCTGACAGAAACATTAGCTTGTTTCCTTCCTGGTCGGGCTAAGAACTTATCAGCACCCCTGTAAGACAGAAAATCTAAACTTTACTTCGTTGGTTATTTCGTCTACGACAGTATTTTTTTTCACTAATTATCAGCCATAGTCTACGTTTTGTATATGAACGGTCTCACTGAAATATTTTGCTTGGACACAGGAGATAGTACACTTTGGGTGCAAAGGAACATTTGGGAAGAGAGTTGGACACGAGTCAAAGTTGTTTACCTTCGTGTATGTTTTCGGATATTGGGACATTGGTCGGTTCTAGTCTACAGTAGTTGATTATTAGTTTGGCAATGGGAAACAACAAATATGCTGCGGAAGCAGGAAGGCTGCTGTCGATGGCGTACGACAGGAGTGTCTTTGAGGGACGGCTTTGTGTCGTCAGCGTTACACTTAAGAGCAAATTGATTTTAAGGCGTTCCAAGGACGAATATCTACGTGTAATTTACGTAGAACCCTGAGACCAGACAAATTCAGGGTCTCAGATGAAGTTCTTGTATCAAAAATCTGCGTAAAAATGTTCTAGTCAGAGTTATCGAGTGCTTCAGAGAGGAAGATAATAGGCGAGATTGTGGAATGATGGTTAGCAGAGGAAACTGATTAAATTTTGAGAAAAGTCTGTTGCATTTCCACTTAGTCCATCACGAATGTCACGTGATATCACGTGATAGAACCCAAGGCTGCATGAATTGATACCAGCATGTGTCAATTATTGCACGGCACTTAAGTTGCTATCCAATTATGGGACTAACTGTACCGTGCGAGGCCCTGCAGGGTCTTGTTGCCCTGGATGGTTGTTGTTCAGATGATCGAGAATACACGTCTCGTTTTTTTTTTTTTTTTTTTTATATTTAACGATGCTTTCACGTGCCAACCTTCCGTAGCGTCGGTCCCTCTTGTTATAGAGGGGAGAATTCCTAACAGATTTCCAAGAGTAAATCATACCCCAGTACATCCAGTTTATATCTTCGAAATCTTTATGTAAGTTGCTTTTCACCGTGGCCGATACAGGGCCTGTTTAACGTTATCGAAGTCTGTTCACCTGTATGGAGCTCCACCGTTTGGAAGGCACCGAAAATGTTAAGTTTATTGCAGATTTTGTGTCATATGTACTTTTGTACTTACATTATTACATTGCTGCCTTGGCATTCTCAATTCAGAACTACGTGTAAGTAGGGCCTCCCAGCTTGTTTTCGCATTGAGGCTACAAATGTCTTACAAAAGCCCTGAATCCTTCTGTCTACAGCTAGAACAAAATAGGTTAATTAGTTATTTGATAATGATGGGTCAGATGGTGTTGTTGTAGCAGCCTGTGATGATAAAGTTTGTAGGGAATTGGTGGAATGCTAATTTGCGGAGGAAAGTTTCATATCTGTGGATAAAGCCTGTTCTGATGTAACTTCAACCGCTACAGATGCCACATGAACCACCTTAGAATTACAGTCAGACCTCGTGGATTAAAAATCACCTATTAGCTCAGTGTGCAGTGGCATCGCCTACAGAACAGTTTCCCCTGCATTTGCCAAAACTTCACACTTTACTTACAAAAGTAACTCCACGCGCAGCGTTTCCTTCAGCACTGATATTTGCACAGTTATGAAGGCTTTTTGGAGAATTCGGTGTTCATAAAACCCATGCACTGAACTCTGTCCTACACGAACAAAATCTAGTCCAAACCTTCACACTTATCTCTCGGATATTGACTTTAATACCTTCCTTACAACCAAGCCTATATCTAACAAGTACTGATACTTTGAGGAATTTTGATCAAAACGTATTGAACACTTATTTTCCCCAAACATGCTACGTCCACTTTCATTCGATTCTCTTCAACGTATTATGTAGAAAAGAAAAACAGGAGAATGGTATCCACTAGAGTACGTTAAATAACATACCCATTATGAATCAGACGTGTATTTTCTGAGGTATGCTTATCGTTCTCTGTTATATTTTGCCTGCCTCAACCATCTTGAGGTAGCTAATTGAAACAAGTTTTAGTGAAAGCACAGACAAACCGCAGGGTGACTTAAAAAACACAAAACATTTATCTCATGGAATGTGATGCCGTGTAGTTTGGTAGAGAGTTATCACTATTTCGGCGAAACCTTCTGCCTCCACCTTAAGTGTCGATGGAAGCAGTTAGTTGATGCTTAACAACTACACAGTGTCACATTACCGAAGACCGTAAACTTGCGATTTACTAACGCGAGAACCTGATATATCATTGGAGAAACCACTTGGATGGTCACTTGGAAACCACATAACTAAATACACAAATGTGCGAGTTTCGAGTTTTTCACAGCTTTGTGGTTTAGGACTCCGTTATTCTGAGGTGTGACGACACGTCACTGGGTAATCAGTTCCCGACATTTCGAAACCGATCACCCAGTGACACGACGTCTTTTACCAGAAGGACGGAGATTTCAGACAGATATGTGTATGAACAATCGTCGCTGGATACAATGACGTGCCAATCTGCTGTATATTATTTCCCTCCCAGTTCCTCAAGTATCCTAACGGTGAACTGGATATTTCCCCTTCACCTTCTCTGAATATATTACGCCCTGCAATTGAGAGTACGTCCCATTTACGGCACTATGTGAGACTATATTAAGAATACGGATATACACATGTACTGTAAACGAGAGGCAACTGGAGCCGATGTTCACCACCTTCTAGACTAACGTTCAACCAAATTACAAGATAAAAATTATTTTCATTTTTCCGTGCAAAGTCTATGTTTATGAAATGAGCCAACTACTTGCACTTTTTTTATGTCTTTTTAAAAATATTTATTCACATAGATACCTTAAAAACACATAACATCAATTAATTAAAATTATTCACTCCTACATGTTTCAGTCACCATATGAACATCATCAGGGAGTTTTTTTTTAAATATTTCCTATATATACGTACAAGTAGTAGAAAAAAATAAATTTTAGCAACTTCATATAGGAAATATTTAAAAAAACTCCCTGATGATGGTCATATGGTGACTGAAACATGTAGGAGTAAATAATTTTAATTTTAATTAATTGAGGTTATGTGTTTTTAAGGTATCTATGTGAAAAATATTTTTAAAAAGACATAAAAAAGTGCAAGTAGTTGGCTCATTTCATAAATCGTATACAAGATAAAACGTTCAGTTCCTACCTCAAAGTAAACACGTTTTTTGTCCATTATAAAGATCAACCGGTTAATATCGCACAGAGAAATATTCGCTGTCTATTTTGAGAAGCTTAAGAAGTGTTACTGCAGACGCTACATACACTTACCATTGACCTTAACACGGTTAATTAAGTTTTCAAGCTTTTCTGTTTGGAAATCCTGATGATTTTCTTATGTAGCAGGATGTCTGGTTTCATCGTCATTCGTATTTATAAAAGGTAAATGTAAAGTGATCCCGTTACAGGCCCGGTGTGGCCCAGAGAGTGGGTAGTAGTATAGCTCTACTCTTCCATGACCGCGGCACTAGAGGGGGGTGAGTGGTCAGCAGCACGCCCCGGCCGCACTTTACCACCGGGAAAGACCCGGTACCCATTTTACAGGAGGCTGGCTGGGCCCCAAGGCTGGTCTGGACGGGCGGAAAATCTCGTCCCCACCGGGATTCGATCCCAGACCGTCCAACCCGTAGTCAGTCGCTATACCGACTGAGCTACCCACACATTCATATTTATACGATTTCATAATTATTCAATAACTTAACATTTCCAATGCTGTGTTTTAGGTTAAATTAATCTAGTCTGTTGCTTGACTTCTGCTATTTAAAAGTATCAATTCGGATATTAAGTCACTATTTTTGTTTCCACTGTACTTCTGAAATAGCAAACAATGTCAGGTCCGCGCCTTCAAGTGTCGTATCTCGTGCTTCTGACTTAAGAGGTTTAAGAGTCTTCGTACGCCTGCGGGGAAATTTAAAGGGAAATTTGTTTCTGACTGTAAGCACCACCACGAAATAATATGAGGAGTATGGAGCAACCCGCCACGTGTTCTGCACCTCTTAAACAAGTGCAGATGAATGGTACGTTTTATATGTAACCACCTTAATTTTTCCGGCTTCCATGAAAGACGCGGGATCTTTCACTAGCTCAGCTACTGTTAGCTTCTCAACAATGAATCTACACCTCGGTTTTAGTTTTTAGTTATATAATATTTTTGTATCTAAGAAACATTGAGGAGAAAAATACGTACACTGTTTTGGTGGGAGAATCTGAAAGAAAGAGGCCACTTGGAAATTCTAAATAGAGATAAGAATCCTTATCCAAAATTTTAACATGCCCAAAGAGTAAAACGAACTATCGCCATTTGAGTTTTAAAAAATTCATTTAGCTGCTATAGAGCTGTTGTGTGGAAATAATCTGACATGGCTTAACTAATTGGTGCATTTTGCAACTCCTTTGTTTAAGCACCAAAAACTGCTAACTGCTGTTTCCTTCACAGTAATAACACCAGTTCACAGTGTGTTTTCCTAACGTAATATTAATGCATGTAGTTTGTTCTTCCTGATCTCTCTCTGTGTTCAGCCGAATACCTACAGAACAGGTTCACTTGTTCCACAAGTTGTGCAAAATGTGTAAATCATGTGACGGCCTTATTATGAGGCTGTGAAACATTGAATTAGAGTGCACCACACCTTTATTGGCAAGAGCGCACAAGGTGATCCCCTCCCCACCGTTTTCTTGGTGTATCCTCCGGCACGTGTTTCCCTTTAGCTAAAGACCTGTATCCTCCAACAGGTGAATAATCTAGTTTTACTTCTTGTGGCAGGTAATTGCTTTACTCGCCAATCACGTTCGGTAAGTGATACTGATATGCAGCACCCTACAACAAATTATGGATTAGCGCAAAAGGGATTTACGTATGTTATTTGGCATTAACTAGAGCTCATCATCATCATCATAAACATCAAGGATTGGACCCTTTGATCCGTTCCGTCTCCAAAGCTACAACTGCTCTCTCCAACGTTTCTTCGGTCTTCCAATTGTTCTCCTTCCTTGTGGTTTATAGTAGTATGACTGCAAAGGGATTCGGTTTTATGACATTCTTTGCAAGTATTGAAGCTATTCATCTATCTTGTCTACTATGCCTGTAATCTGTAGTTCGCGGCGTATGTAGTCTTTTGTCTTGTGGTCATAAAGGGTGTAGCCTGCCAGAGGTCTCAATAACTTCCTTTCTGCCGCTTCAATTCTTCGTCTTTGTGAGGCTGTTAGATTCCAATTTTCAGAAACATATAAAAATGTAGGTAAGACTAAGTGTTGTATATTTTCAAAATAGTTTCTTTTCTCACTTTCCTAAAAATAGGTCTCTTAATAGTACCCATTAATTGTAAAAAT
>Ga0123355_10008299_pt1 | contig 15697 bp, 9 predicted proteins | sample TergutEmb28metaG_3_FD_89872 | JGI IMG/M metagenome (GOLD analysis project Ga0123355, IMG submission 89872) | Embiratermes neotenicus P1 segment gut microbial communities from Petit-Saut dam, French Guiana - Emb289 P1 | ecosystem: Host-associated > Arthropoda: Insects > Digestive system > Gut ... | reverse complement strand
TCATCAATTTGTCTCAGAGCGTTTTGCAGTTCCTCTTTTAGCATTCTCACCTTTTCCGTCCTACACTTATCACAGTTCCAATTCTCTCTCTCAGCCGCTTGAGCCTTCACGCTTCCACAACTGTAATGATACCATCGTCCACACAGTTCACATTGTATTCCTGCCTTCAGATTCTTGCCGCACCCAGTACATAAGAGTCGCACGGTGTTCTCCACTTCCACAACAGGACCAGGATTCTGCTCGACTCCACCAATTACTAGTAACACCGCTAAAACCATGGAACTTAGCACCGTCAAACCCAAGCAGTCACCAGTCGTTCCGTTAGCGTCACCACGCCTAGACACGCCACGCCACGCCACGAGAATCTCCCAGCCCAGGTACCAACCCTCGCGCGGTAGTCCTCCAGTTAGTAACCCATTTTCTACCCTTACTCAGGAGCTCACAACACACACGTCTCAACTCAACGACCCTCCAAACCAGATTATTTAGATCTATTTACTGCTATAATCACATACAAAGTAGGGTAAGATAGGAGGTACTGTACCATTGACGCCGTAGTGCATGTATTTACCACTGATGTATAAAAGGTTCAGCACAGGGACAATGTACATTTTGTCTCCGGATTCCCCTAAAAGTGGTTGTTCCCTTTCTCTTCCTTAGTTAATTTCAAGTTAAACCCGCAGCACTGATGAGCAGCGTTCAGAAGAAGAGCGAGCTTAGCACATACCTGCACAAGGTTTGCTGCTTTATCATTTCTCTGAATGTAAATCTGGCCAGTGAAGTAGTGACAAGTCTTTTGAGGACTCGCCTGGCCTCCTCCGATCTTTTGCGTAATAAAAGATTTAAAGTAAACACAAATTCTGTATTGGATTTTGTGTTCAAAAAAAATTAACATTTTCGATGGAACCTTGGTGCGCTGTATGTTACTTTTGTACCGAGTATGGAAACAAAATTAAATGCTGTTCTAGAGATGTTACCATGGTTTCCAAACGTCAATAACAATGCACCATCTAGACGCCATATTTTTAGTATTACGTAACAGGCCACTGGCTGCTAAAGTGTAATCCTTCCATGTCATAAAGTGCATAAATATAGCCATCTGCTTTGACATTTTCTAGTGGCCAATGGTCATGTCGTAACTCAGGCGGTTAGTCGCTGGCCTGTCAGCTCAGAAACATGGGAAAAAATAACATCACAGTCCGTGGCACTTCTACTGGATGATGTGGTACTGGGACAAGTTTTTTTTCGAGACACTTAGTCTTTCCCCTCGCCCTTTTCATTCCACAAATGCTGCGCGATCTTCGTCATGAGGACCTGGTAGACTAGACAGCGATACTGAGGGTCTCACCTCACAATCACAACCAAAAGAAAGCTATAATAGGTAACCACTGTTGACTTCTTCACGATGTGTAAGGTAGTAGCTTCGTCCGACCTGTCTGTCTGTCTGTCTGTCTGTCGATAACAACTCGTGATCCGCTGGACGAATTTTTCTTGACGTTTGACATTGCCGAGTACCTAAATAAAAAACAGATTAATAACCGTCAAAAAACACAACTTTATGAAAATTATAAGTTAACCAGCTGCATGTTTCGATCCTCTAGGGGGTCATCTTCAGGCTGATATTTGAAACATATTAGGAAGCGTTTAAAATATCAGCCAGAAGATCACCTTTAGAAGGTCGACATATGCAGCTGGTTAACTTATTATTTTCATCAAGTTTGTTTTTGACGATTGTTCATCTGTTTTTTTTTTTTATTCTCCAACACTGCGGGATGCATAAAGTTAAGAACGAGGGGCTGGACCGGAATTGCTCTTGCCAAATGTGGTTAAAATCGAAATGTGACAAACTGCAGGCGATGCACTACGTGATGCACTGCACAGACTGTACAAAGGTGCTCCTTGCTCTATATATGCCGTACGGGTACGGTACAGGCGTATACGTAATTGTCTTTTCGACCCTAACCGGAGTACCAACCACAAATGCTCAGCAGCATTACGTGCGCATCTGTTAAACGGAATTTCATGCAAGTAGGGAAGTAACTGTGGACGCTACTAGTATGAATGCATTTAGGCCCTTAGATATACTATGGCTTTCTGCTTTTCACGAAAATCATACATGCTAAGTGGCAATGCGTGGAGATATTCTGTAAAGGCAAAGTTCGCCCTATAACAGCTACAAAGACCCAGAAGTGGCGTAGAGGTGTAGCTCTACTCTTTCTTTAACTTCAGCACTAGATGGGGTTGGTGGTCAACGCCACGCCCCGGCCGCTTTACGCCCAGAAAAGACACGGTACCCATTGTATAGGAGGCTGGGCGGGTCCTAGGGCCGGTCTAGACGGGTGCGGAAAATCTCGCCCCCACCTGGATTCGATCTCCGGACCGTCCAGCTCGTAGCGAGTCGCTATACCCAATGCGCTATCCCGGCACACGGAGATATTCTGTACCGATTATTATGCGAATCAGATAAGATTGATAACATGGGGACAACATTTCATTTACGTCATTGAGGGAGGCGTGGCTTCATTGCACCGATTTTCACGCAGTTCATGATTGCTGAAGAGCGCTGTCAATTCTAACCAAGTCGGTATATAAATATGGGAAGTGCTAGTGGATATTAATTTATGCCATTAGCTTTTGTCACTGTCACTTCGCTAATTCCGCTAAATTTATGCTTAGTCTGCAACGTTTTGTAAAGAATTCCTGTGCCAAAGTTTATGAAAATTCGAGGAGCTATTTAGTCGCTGATACTAGGTCAGAAACAGACAGACAGACTCACACACACACACACACACACACACACACAGACCGATGTGGTCTTTACGTAAAGCCTAGCAACGGAAAGAACGCGCCTTTCTGCTCGCACGTTCTTCGGACAGAAATGAAACCTATTTTACTTCCTTTTCTTTTGGCGCACGCTTTACAACTTTTGAGCTTCAATGCTATAACGCTGTAAGCACGTTTCCTAGCTTCATATGCTGTACAATTTCAGCTTGGAAAGTTAAATATATAAATATATAATGATATGTCAGTCAAACACAATAAACTTTATTATGTTTATCATTGTACTAGGGCACAAGAATGGGGAAGCGTATGGTACAATATCCACAACTCCATATGTGAAAACCTTAACTACGAAATGGAAAAGGAATAAAAACTCCTAGATACGAAAATCAAGTTAGTCCGCACCCAAATTCTAACACCAAACGACGAATCCAAATTCTACCCCAGATTTACCAATAAAACCAACATTGATTTCACAGACGAAGAAGTAACACTTTTAAATAAAGGATTTAAATACATTTTAAACCACAAAAGGCCCTAGTACAATGATAAACATAATAAAGTTTGTTGTGTTTGACTGACATATCATTGTATATTTATATATATATGTTGAACACTTCGGGATGGCAAGCATTAAAATTGGAAAGTTAAATAAAATTGTTGGTTTATCTTAGAACAGGAAATTAAAAGTTAATTTTGATGTGTATGTGGAAAGTTAGAAACTACATACGATGTGCTCGAAACGAGAACAAAAGGAAAAGAAACAAGGCCAGTGGTTCTATAAATGCTAAGAATATGCCGTTTAACAATCGGAGTCTGGCTTCTACAAAGAGAGCTGCACATAAAGTCAGTGAAGTTTTGACAGGATACCTTAAGTAAATCGTCGTCTAACGGTGGTGACCTTACTTGAAATTGCAACCTAGAGTCAAAAGACGTAAATCATGGCATTTTGTTGCCTTAATCTTTAATTAAAATACCTACAAGTCTGACCGATGAATATTCGCCAGCTGACTGAGACATCAGCCCGAGTGCGCAAGACGTTAACATAATGTTTCGTCACTAAAGTATAACAGCATATACAGTGTATAAAACCTTCTTCGGAGCAGTGATAGACAAGGACTGCCGGTACACAACACAAACATGTCTGTGACCGATATCATACTGCCATCTTTTGATATTTAAGCAGTATTTATACACCAATTATGGCTTATTTATGTATAAACTCCCTTTCCGGGTGATCAAGTAAAGAAGAATGAGATGGGCAGGGCATGTAGCACTTATGGGTGAGAGAAGAGGTGTATAAAGGGATTTGATGGAGAACCTGAGGGAAAGGGACCACTTTCAAGACCTAGGAGTGGGTGGAAGTACAATATGAAAATCGCTTTTCAAGACACAGGATGGAGGGCGAGGACTGGATTGATCTGGCTGAGGATAGGAACAAGTGGAAGACTGCTGTGAACACGATAATGAACAATTCAATGTATCCGTTTAATGCACTGATATGGAACGTATTAACTTCATTAATTCCCAACGGTAATGAACTTTAGGGTTCCATGAAATGCAGGAAATTTCTTGATTAGCTGAGCAACTATTAGCTTGTCAGGAAGGACTCTGCTCTGTAAGGTAGTTAATGTAGTCGTACTAGTGTATATTTATTTAACGATATTGTTAGCCGCTCAGAGTGTGTGGTGTCAAATAATGGAATGGTTATTAGGTACGCGGAAGGAACTGGTCGAAGCATTTGTCTGGGGCAAGGCGGCAGAACGTGAGTGCCGGTACCTAAACCCGAGGGGCTGCTGCAACAAATTACCATTCCTCTCCACCCGACTGCTGTGTTCAGAATTCATTCTTTAAGCTCCTGATACTGTTAACTGAACATAATGCAGTGTAATGCAACGTAGCGTAATGTAATTTCCTCCTGTTAGGTTATGCCATTGAAGTGTTCATTAGCAGTGAGATTTTGGGTTATCAGGGCGGTAGCTGTGAAGCAAGGGTGTAACGCAGTGGGAGTCCGGTAACAGTTACTCTGAGTAACACACTTACCTTACATACAGTGTACAACTGTTCTTCGTATTCGGTAGAGTTTTATTGTTTCTGTTGCAGATTGTTACGTTGAAGGTGTTTTGTTGTTTTGCTGAGTCCTGACGTGTAATACGCCACTCTTGTGTGGAATGTGGTGAAAATGTGTTAAGAGATGCATACAGACGGGTTGACTCTGTCTTAGCCTTTGTGGGATGACGGAATGTTCTGCGTTCTACTTTCCTTCTACTACATACCCCTGCAATCTACACGGTGGCGCATTTGGTTCAGGCACTGCGCTACAAGCTGGAAGGTCGCGGGTTCGATTACCGATGGTGTCATTGGAATTTTTCATTGACATAATCCTTCCGGCCGCACTATGGCCCTAGGGTTGAATCAGCCTCTAACAGAAGTGAGTACCAAGAATATTTCCTGAGGGGTAAAGGCGGCCGGTGCATAGGGCTGACAACCTTACCACCTTCATGTGTCGATTGTCTTGAAATCTGAGTGCCTCAACCTCCTGTAAGCCCCCAGTGCCTTTGCAGGCCTGTAATGAGATTGCTTTACCTTTTACAGGCCTGCATTCTAGCGTTCAGATTTACTTTCTTGTCTCTGTTAAAGCACATTTAAAATATTTCTGGTTCCTTAACCCGTTTTACTGCGATCAAATCCTTTGTGTCTGTCAAACTGCTGCAGAAGCAAAGCGCGTAGCCAGCACTTTGACAAATTCACATACTCTTGCTACGGACATCTGCAGGCTGAGAGACAACATAACGGATTGAGTCAGAAATAGGCGCAGACGTGATTTGTCTGACTCAAGGTTTTGTCCAGTGGTTAGCCCCTTGAGTACAGTAAATCACAATGGCTTCATAGACTGTCCATTTTAAAGCGGAACTCTTTCATAGAATTTACATACCCACTTATAATTGGTACCTTAAAAATCCCTACTTTACAGCGCGCTTTTTTTTTTATCGTGGGACTGCTCACCGTAGAGCGGACGACGTTGCTGCATAGCGAAAGGTGGCGTCTCCTGCTCTGCATTGCTCATTCCTGCTCGGTCTCGCGTTAAAAAAAACCCTATTTCTCGAAAACCTTGTGTTTTGTGACCAGCAAAGCAATTATTAGCTTTCGAAGTAGTGTCCTTCATATAGTTAGAACTTTCCCACGTCGAACCAGCTTATGCCCATCCACTTGTGTGTGCGTTTGACTGCTCGTGGCTTCAGCAGAAGTCTAGGCGACATTTCAAGGCCGAATCACAGAATTCCTCTTTTCAGAGTGACATTATCTTACTCAAAAACTTTACATTTAGAATGTTAAATTTTCTGTGCTTAATTAAGCACCGTGTCATATGTAAGTGGAGATGTACTTCCACGAGTTCTTCCCCAGCGCTTTGTGGAGGCGTGTTGTGAGATGCACGTCTGTCCCCCGTGTTTCTGGCCAAAGGATCCCACTAGCTGTTGGACGGGAGGCTGGCTTGGTCCCACAGCCAGTCTACAGCGGTGCAGACAACTCTGTACTCCAGCCGGTATTCGAAACCCGAACCTCGGGCTTCCAGTTGGTAGCCAGCCACTGAACGCCAGTACGTAGCTGACTGTCGTCAGTACGGTTCGCACGGTTCAAGACGTTACAATGCCTTTCCTTTCCGATTTGTAAACACGTCGCCTGGTCAGCACATAAAAGGAGAAATTCAAGAGATGAAAGGGCCTCGTCAATGGGCCTTTGTCATTCCATCGATCGGTAAATTACTGTCCAGGTTCACCGGGTCGGATCAATGACAGTAGGCTAAGATAAGCTTCACAGCATTACACAAGCTTCAAGAATGTAGTGCTATATTGCTGGGAGACACCAGCGTCGCTGACAGGATTGCGCTGCAGTGGGTCTTGATATGGAATGGAATAATGTGGCTTATTACAGTGGCGCACCCAAGTGTGCGTGTGTGTGTGTGTGTGTGTGTGTGTGTGTGTGTGGAGGGGGGGAGAGGTGCGGCAGTCCATCTCAAACCGATTTATTTTAGACACGATGGTATCCAAGGTTTTACGTGATTTACCCTTCAACCAAAATCAGCGGCTGAAAAGTCTAACGACCGGTACAATAGATTTTTGAAAAATAAAATAAAAATATCTTACGGTGTCTTAGACGAAATACAAAAAATGCCCACGCAGATTTGACCTTGTGATTTAAAGTTAAATCATGAGACACGTAATTATATCTGTATGTATGTCAATGCAGCTCCAAACAGTTTTATTTTACAGTTCTGCTTACGACATGATTTTTATAACATATTTTTAACATGAAACATGAACTATATATACCCTCAGGGTCAGTCCTCCCCTCCTCCCTGCCGTGGTGAAAAATTGTGCGTGAGCAACTGGCTTGTTGTAAGGCTGGATGCTGGGCTGTTTTGCTTACTGTAACGTACTTTATATATATATATATATATATATATATATACATACGCACACACACACACACACACACACACACACACACCAACAAGTCAACTGCTATTTGCTGGAATTTACTCCAGGGTTGAAGCAGCAGGTCGTATGAAAGTTTCCAATGAAGCACTCTACTTCGTCTGACAGAATCAGGCATGCACTGTGCACATTGTGATGCTCTGGTTTAGCACAAAGTGCACAAAGAGGATATGACGCTGTGTCACTGAGCGAGTGATTCCGGACGTTTCGGAGGATCCTACAGCCTTTATCTTCAAGGGTGAACGAGTCCTATAACACTTCTGGGCAGTACATTTTTTTTTTTCCAAGCGTAGGGACCTAAAGCGTCACATCTTAGAAGACGTGAATCCTCAGCAGCAGCGCTGTGACCACGTCAAATGTTACAACGTGTGACTCGTTAGGTGGTTCCAGACGTTTAGGCAGAACATGCTGCCTTCAGATTTACAGCAGATTGCTCTCTCTGTTTTTTTACTTACACATTTGAAAGATTATACATTAATTTTGGCAATGAATCATGACACATTGTGCTCTGAAACGAAATAATTTAGCAAGGCCTTTCTGACATGTGGGGCAACCCTAAGTACAGTGCTGTACTCGTACAGACGAAGGGTAAGGATTTTATGTGACAAACGACAGGTAATGCATTGCGCTTACTACTGACGAAGATAGAGAAAATTGTGCGTCATTTCAGGCTTCCGCCGCCAAATAGATGAGAACTGCGCTCTTCTGAGCTATTACGCAGCGTGTAGTGGTAATTTTCTTACCGACGTTTTGGGAAAACCTATCAGTTCCATCTGATTCTTGACCTTTGAAGATGGGACTCGATAGGTTTTCCCGAAACGTCGGTAAGAAATTAGCACTTCACAATAACCCAGAAGAACTCATTTCTCAAAATATTAAGTCCTGGTTAAACATAACTGCAGTTCACACAGTGTCAGAACATGGGGCGCCGACGTTATGGCTAAAGTGAACAGCAGATCTTGGTTTAACTGAAGGTTGTTTCTGATGTCGCAACTTTTAATTGTGCAATAGCTCAGTAAGTGTAGTAACTAGGCTACAAGCTACAGGTTCAGTCCCCAGTAGCGACACTGCATTCAGCATTGTGCAAAGCTGCTGTCGCTCCCTTCCGATTTGCTACCCGATGGGTACTGGATGCAATTTCCCAGGGGGTGGAACAGCCAGAACGTGAAGCTGACCAATCACCACTACCAAGGTTCAGAATTTGGTGACACGTTTGTATTAGTTACCAACAAGATACAACACAAGTTAAAAAGAGAAGAAATACATTTTTTTCTCGCAGTTGTCCACAACCGAGAAATATTTGGTGATCCCTGGTACGGAATATTAGTGTTCGATATGAGAGGCGTAGGTGTTGAAGAGACGAACATACGTAGTGTGGGTGTTATTTGTATATTTTAGCATATGCACTCAGCTTGTGTTTGTGCACTGTGCCCTGTACAGTCTGTTGCGACATGCACCGAGCCTTCCGCTGCACTATTAATCTTCTGGTCGCTCATATTGAGGGAGGAATGTAGGCTGAGGGTGTTGGAGAATACGGGGTTGAGGAGAATATTTGGCCCTAAGAGGGACGAGGTAATAGCGGAATGGAGAAAACTACATAATGAGGAGCTTAATGATCTGTACTCCTCACCCAATATTGTTCATATGATAAAATCGAGAAGAATGAGATGGGCGGAGCATGTAGCGCGTATGGAGTGAGGAATGGTGTATACAGGGTTTTGGTAGGGAAACCTGAGGGTAAGAGTCCAATTGGGAGACCCAGGCTTAGATGGGAGGATAATATTAAGATGTATATTCAGAAAGTGGGATGTGGCGTTATAGATTGGATCGAGCGGGCTCAGGATAGGGACTGGTAGCGGGCACTTGTGAATGCTGTAATGAACCTTCTGGTTCCATAAAATGCAGGGAATTTCTTTACTAGCTGAAAACCGGTTACATTCTCAAGAAGGACTCTGCTCCATGGAGTAAGTAAGTAAGTAAGTAAACATTATCTTCCGAATGTTTGTGCCGGCTGTCTGCTTAATTAACAGTTTTAATCAAGTTGATTCAGTAGTTTTATTTTCTATTGTCCTTGTAACTGCTCTGAGATTTCTTTTTATTCCGTGTCAATTGTCAGCACTGAAGGCAAGTAATAAGGTCATTTTATAAGTAATCGCCCATAAAAGCACAATAAGTTATGAAGCAGTGACGAGGGAAAGCGAACTGAACTTGCTACACAGTGATAAAAAGGCCTTGTCGTTCCGTATATGAAGCCATTAACCCACAACGTTAAACTGGCAGTAACCCGACGGAGTAGACTCGTTATTCGGCAGCCGATAGTAAGTATTTCAGCTAGACAATTAATTTCTCGCCTCTCCTCTATCACTGTCCATAGAGTCCGCCCGTGGAATCTGGCTTTCACCGGGTCAGTGTACCTCTCACCTCATCATTCTATTTCTTTAAAATGCATTTACTTATTACCTTTTCTTCTGTGCTTAAGTCTTTCACGACTTGCTACAGGCTGGATGGTCCGGGGATCGAATTCCGGTGGAGGCGAGATTTTCCGCACCTGTCCAGACTAACCCTGGGACCCACCGAACCTCTGGAACAAGGGATACTGGGTCTCTTGCCCCCGGGTACAGCGGCCGGGGAGTGGCGTTGACCACCCACCCCCATCTAGCCCCGAGATTGAAGAAAAAATAGAGCTATACCTCTGCTCCCGCATTGGACCCTCGTGGGTTGCTATAGGGTGAACAACAACAACAGCTTAGATCTTTAAAGTTTCTGGTCCACTAAAATTTCTCTATAAACGTTTATAACCATTTCTTACACCCCGTGTACGCTGCATGTCACTCTCATACCGCATCTCTAATTTGATAATATTAACAATGTCTGATACAAACAACATGATTTGAAGCTGGTCATCTTCTAATTTGCTGTATATTACAGGACATGAGGGCTACTTTGCCAGCAAGCATGGAGGTTGTGAGTTTGTTTTAGGGAAGAATCTGCAATGAAGCAGTGGGTAGCTGAAAGTGCAGTGCGTAGGGTTTGGGAAACAGGCTTATGGTCGCTAAATATTATTAGGCTGATCAAGTGAATGAGCATGGTATGGGCGAGATATGTAGCACTTATAAGAGAGGAAAGAAATTTATAATTCTGTTTTGAAGGCGTGAATCACAGTGGCCACTTGGGAGATATAGACGCGGATGGAAGGGTAATATTCAAACGGATGTTACAGATAGAGGGTTGTAGCGTGTGGACTTGCTTCACTTGGCTGAGAATACAAACGACTGACGGACTGTTGTGAGCACTGCCATGAACATTCCGGTTACATGAAGTACGGGAAGTTTGTTGAGCATCTGAGCAGCTCTATTAATTGACGGCCTGTCGTGGAATTAGTTGGTTCGTAAATGGCTTTTCATTTTACTGACCCAGTCGTGACGGTTTTAACCCAATGGACCGTTAGGTTCAGCTCAATAATTTTCAGGTTCTACCTCAGAGAGAACACCGCCCGTCTTCATTGTAAAAATTAGTGCCTCATTGCTCCTAGGGAGACGTCGCTGAGTGCCGTAAAGTGTTGCGAAACTGAGACACAACAACGTGACTGTCTGATCCAATAAACAGTGGGGCGGACTTATTTATGGAGCTGAAGTGATCAGTCATGTAAGTGGCACTGACTGCTAAGCATTCCATTTCTAATTCATTGGTTCATAACAAAAGTCATTACGTGTTATAGGTCTAGGCAGCGTGTCCGCCTCGTGCCAATGTGTGGTGTGCATGCGGACGGCTCATATAGATTTTATTGCTTTCAGGACAAAGCTTACAAAATTCCGTATCAGGGCCCTTGACTGTCTTAATCCACCTGGACTGCAGATTGACACAAGATGAAGGTTATAATGCCCACATTTCTGCTAGAGAGCACTGTGCGATGTGTGCCTCTGAAGGTTACGTGAATGTTCTTTAGGAGGTAAGGAGGGAGAGTCACTGTTAGGCTGCGGACGGCGAAAATTGTACTACGAGTATTTTACTGCGACTTTGCTTGAACTTGTGTTTCGGTATCGATTGCATATAGAGGTCGATACGGTTGAAACTTTAATACTCTAAGGCTGTTAAAATGTTCTGGAAAGTTGTTTTGGTTGTTAGAAAGTTCAAATTCTTCGAAAGAAAGAACAGCAGTGCGTGTGTGTGTGTGTGTGTGTGTGTGTGTATATATATATATATGTGTGTGTGTTTGTGTGTATGTGTGTGCGCGCGCGTGTATGTGTGTGTGTATGTGTGTGTGTGTATGTGTGTGTGTGTGACACGTACTTGCTAGCGTCTTGGCAGACTTTTTACGAAACCTTCAATAACAAATATAAATATATGATACAAAGGTTTAATGATTACCAATGAAAGGAACTGTTCTGCAACCTTCTACGTAACTCCGTACAGCTCAGCTCAGCTCTTCAAGACATTCCCCGCCGCTTGTGTAACATGTGTCGTGAGCTAGATGAATCCAATCCACGCACTGACACAACTTCTTGTAAGATTCATTTTAATATCATCCATCTAGTGTCCTTTCTCGTTTTATCCTTCCAATAATATTAATTCACGAAGCCCTGCATTACCCGTCCTATATCTTGTTTCCATTGAGGTGTAGGTTTTCCTTATTTTATCTTTCCTCCCGGTTTTCCCACTAAATTTTATGCATTTTGCCTTCTCCCATGCGTGCCATATGCCTAACCCACCTCATCCTCCATGTTATGGCCGCACTAGCAGTATTTGCTGGTTGACTCAAATATGTTATGTCTTGTCTGCTAGCGATACTCATGCTGTGGGGTCACAAAAGAGTGTCTGTCGCCGTGGTCGTCGAAGCTTGCCATGTGTTTTGCCGTCTTTACCACTTCGTTTTGCATCTCTTCCCATTCGTCGCTCGCCAGTATCGCAATACCCGACGCCACGCGTTGCGAGCGATTGTGATCAATGCTGTCAGTGAAAACGTACGAAGGAAACCAGACATGGAAGTGTGTGTGTGTGTGTGTTTGTGCGTGCGTGCGTTCCAGCGTCACACTTGGATGTATTCCTGTATCGGCTCAAGAGGCAAACCCTCGCTAGCCGCTTAGCTAGATTAACACGTACAGATGTCAGACGCACAGAACATGCGAGGCAATTATCCTGTCGCACAGCGCCGGTTATCAGAGTCTCGCTAATTGACTCCCTGACCCTTCAGACCACCTCTGGGGACGGTCGAGGTGAGGGATGCAGAATCAAATAGACGTATTGTGATAGGGAGGTTAGTTTCCCTATAGCATCAACAGTTGTGGTCGGATTATGCGGGTACAGATTACTGTGTCTGTTGTACCGCGGTAACAGATACCGTGAGAGTGTTGCGAAGTTCAAATATTTGGCTACGACACGGAGAGGTGACGGTTGTATGCTTGAAAAAATTAAGAGCAGACTCGATTCAGTGCACGCCTGCTACCATTGGGTCCTGCAACTTCTGTCTTTCCACTGCTATCTAAAGGATTAAGTTATATAAAACTGTAATTCTGTCTGTAAATATACATATTTAAGTTCATACATACGTACGTAGTACATGCATACTACATAGATACGTATACCTACATATACATACATACAAATGAGTTTTAAAAAAATGGCAAAACCTCTTATGCCCAGCACGTTCTTCTGATTCATATACGTAGCGTATGTGTAGCAGATGGTACACACCAGGCTCTACGTGGTCACCATTGGCATTTAAACATTTGTCCCACCGTGTCACTAAGCTTGTATCCTGCCGCAGAAGAAATCAATGTGTAGGGTCTTCTCTTATTGCCACGAATAATAGCAGCATCGTTCCATAATGTATCCAGAATTGTGTAACAACAACGAAAAGTATGGCGAGAGTGGATTAAATGCTTTGACCAACTGTGGAAGGTCCAGCATGCAGAGATCAATGTGCCTTACTGTTTCCTTATTCCTAACTTTCCTGTATTTTTACTCCTTGTATGAGTTAAAGGTACTGGCAACTGGGCAGAACATGGATCGTGCTCAGATGACATAAGAGCTACCTACACTACAGAGCTTAGTCCTTATTGAGAAGCTCTTAGCTGTTCATCTCATGAAGTTCCCCTGCCATTTGTGGAACTTAAATTTGCATTACAGTTTCCACACGAAGTCACAACTGAATCATATCCTATGCCAGACGAATCCGACACAAAACTTTGTACACTCTTCCTTAAGACTGATTTCAGCATTAACCCAGTACTGACGGAAGGGTTAACGGGATTTAAATTTCCTCGGAAAAATTTTAAACAGGCAGCCCCTCAATATAGGCTAATTAGGCGATGACCTAAGGCGCTCAGTTAAGTGGGCCGTCAGATTTGAGTGAAAGTATGAAAATTAAAAATAAAAGAAAATTGATGTTGTTTAATTCCATAGCGTTTGAGCTAGGGCTGAAATATTAACGAAGAGTGTTGGGTGCAAAATGACAGTATGGGTCCCAGTTTGCCAGCAACGTCAGCGGGGTTTGGCGGGAGAGGGTGGTGGTGGTGGTGGAACCGAGTTCTGTTTCGTGTGCTTCAGAGCCACATACCGTCTATAACTGTTTGTAACCTGAAATGTCATCAGTACATGTGGCGGAGTGGAGGTAGATTTCCATATATTCTTTGCCTCCGCATCAATTGCTGGTGGGGGTTACTCTTTGGATAACAACCTAAGTGGACTGATCAGTTGGCTTGAATGCAGCGGTGAAGACACAAATGTCCATCCCTATCCGTAATCGGACACAGGTCGTTGCATTTAAATCCCCTGACTACGTGGTCTATCCTGGTTCGTACAGAAATGCCACTCACATTCACTTCCATGCGTCTGTATTTTCCCAAGGATCAGACGGTACACCTGCAGGGCTACGAAGTGTGACGAAACAAACAGTCTCACCACCACCACCTATAGACATGTCACGTGACGTCATAAAGTTCCCGGAAGTACGTCGTCACCTCGCTCAATTACGCGCACAGTATGCCATCGAAACGTACGACAGTCCGCAAATTGGAACATGGAACAGCTCTCCAGCGCAGATACCCTAGTGTAGTTAGTTAAGGTTTTCTTATCACTGACAGAGTCGTTGTTTGGGCTGATTTGCACATGCGCAGAATTACTGACTTCTACTGCTGTTTTGGCTATGTTGACATAGGCCTGGGTAACGTTGCTGTAGATTAGTTTTGGTTACGTCTTTCTGTTAAATGTCATGTGCAGAAATGCCAATAAGTGACCGTCAAACACATCTCTTTTTTAAAAGTCCAGTCACATGTTTCGACCCCTATTGAGCCATCTTCTGTTTGTGTATATAGAAAATTGTATGAAATGTATGCGTAATACACCGAGTATGTTGTACACTTTTCTATATATATAATTGTATGCAGCCTGACAATGTCTTGATGTGAGTCGCAACACGCAGCCGTGTTTGATGAATGTGTATTGGTATCTTTGCACATATAAACCGCGACAGGATTTGGATTTAAATGTCATGTGCGTGGTGTTTAGTGAGGAACTTGTACACATTTGACATTATGCAGACGCATCGGCGCCTACCACAGTACTGACGTCACTGTCTTTACGTATCACATGATCATCCTCGGTGACAATTTCGACGTCGGCGTCTGTTGAGGCTTCGGCCTCATTTTTTTCTGGGTTGATGTGTGCACATGTGCACATGATGTACAGAGACGCATTCCAACAGAAATTTCTCTTCTCAGAGCGTCTGGGTCGTTATCTTGGCCATGGGTCTCCAAACCGCGGCCCGTGGCCGCATTTGTATGTTATATATACTGTATACCATAGATATTTTTATGTTATATATAGCGTCTAAAATAGACATTTGTATGTTAAGTATATGGTCTACCATAGCCATTTTTGTGTTATATATAGTCTAATATAGGATTTTTGTGTTATGTATAGTCTAACATAGACTTTTTATGTTATGTAGATAGGCTACCATAGACATTTTTATGTTATGTGTAGCCTACCATAGACATTTTTGTGTTATGTATTGTCTACCATAGATATTTTTATGTTGTGTATAGTCTACCCTAGATATTTTTATGTTAGTACGTGAGACACGTGTTGTGTTTCGAGAAAGAGCGCATACTCAGCACCTGTGACCACACGTGAAGAAACTTGGACGTTGGGAGATCATTTTGTAGTAAACTGACGTTTTATTGGACGTGTTAGTGCAGTGCTGTTTGTCCGATCGTGGCGACACTAGTGGGTGTGTGTGGAACGGGACTGCTGTGGAGCAGAAACATTCGAATGTGACAGGCCTTCATTGTCGTCCGTTCATTTGTTTTCACCGCGTGTAGAATATTGACTGTCGCTGACCTAGGTCTTGCTTCACTACTTAACCGACCGACCGACCGACCGACCGACCGACCGACCGACCGACCGACTGACTGACTGAC
>Ga0123355_10008298_pt1 | contig 15697 bp, 15 predicted proteins | sample TergutEmb28metaG_3_FD_89872 | JGI IMG/M metagenome (GOLD analysis project Ga0123355, IMG submission 89872) | Embiratermes neotenicus P1 segment gut microbial communities from Petit-Saut dam, French Guiana - Emb289 P1 | ecosystem: Host-associated > Arthropoda: Insects > Digestive system > Gut ... | reverse complement strand
ACTGCGTTCCTCGCAAAGACGTAGCGAGCGCATAAATATGCAGAGAAAATGCTTAACGAGACAGCCCGTTGATGGATGACTTTTTTGTACTAACCCATGATTTAACCAAATATCTGTTTATAGATAAGCCTTCGTACAGGCTTTCTTAATGTTAGCCATACAAAAGGCCATATCAGGCTCCCTAGACGTATTTGCCCGTTTGTATCGATATCGAGGTGTAACGCTTTTTCGTGATAACTACCTAGCAAATGGATATGAGGTTTAAGCCCAGTCGTTCCTACAATTGCTTCATAAGTACCCATTGCCCAGCCTGTAGTGGCGGGGTCATCAAAGCCTATCACTCCAGATACATTAATGTACTTTGGTCGTAAGACTCGTAAAAACTTTGCAAAACATTGGATTGTAAGATAAATTATTTTTTTTATTTCGTTTTCTGACATAAATTCCATGATATTTTTTATATTGCCTAGGTAATCCTTTTTTTCTTTTTTATGTTTCTTTTCGCGTTCTGGTTTATGTTTGGTGATATTTTGGTTTTGATGTAACGGCTCTTTGTGTGTGGCTTTGGCCTCAAAAGGTGTGGGAGTTTTTGCAGTGGATGTATCATCTGTTGTTTTTGTCTTGCTTGCTTCTGGCTTTGGTTCTTTATTATCTGAGTTTATTTTTATCCAAGCTATCCGACCATTTACATCCATTTTCCCATTTGCATACATAAATGTACATTTCACTAGCCACTTAAAAAAACTTACTTCCACATGTGCTGTAGTTTCGTTTCCTATTTTGGCATTTATACGATACCGTATCTTTCCTAAACATATTATCAAAAAAATTATAAACAAAAATAGGACTATCGGTAATGCAATAATCCCAAGTAGTGTCCATAAAATAAATTTTCCGATTTTTTTGAAAATCATGTTAAAACCTACCATATCCCGGTTGGTTGGCCTCATACCGTAGATAAATCGTAGAAGCAGTAATAATTATAATAGGCACAATCGCAATCAACAAACCAATAAAAATTGATATATTAACAAAAAATTGCTGGGGGACCATCATCACAAGTCGATCATGAGGCGGAAACAAAATCCAATAATCGTTGTCAAAGAATATCAAGTGGAAGATTTCAAAGGCTCGGTCAAAGTCAATCGCGATAACACCGGCCAAGATGGCTGCTAGTAAAAAAAATCCTACCATAACTTCACGGCTGCATCTAGAGAGGTAATAACCAACCCGAGACTTAGTGAGTGCCATCAAGCAAACCATTCCTATAAACGCAAAAAATGCAACATTGCGTACCATAAAAAGCCGATCATACAATACACGGACATCTACCATGTGAATCTTATCTCTTTCGCTAAAAAACTCCACCTCTACACCATTTACAGTAGCCTGGATGTCATCTAGATCATCCCTTCTTGCTCTCATATAGTCTAGCAGCTCTACAGTCACATACATTAAATCTTCGTCTGACATGCCGATATAATTTGCGATTTCCTGGTTTGAGTATTGTTGCCTGAAAAAAGGAAGGAAAAACGTAGGGATAATAATACTCTGGCAGACAATCAACACCAATAGACATATGGCAGTGGCATAACCCATTACAAGACGCATAATTTTCCACCCTTCATAAACGCTGATTATTGTGCAACACAATGTATGAAAGCATATAAGCGAGACAATATCTATTACAATTCCATTTCAAAATCCGTAAGAATTTCTCTTAACTCTTGGCTAAAATCTCTAATTTCTTGTTCGTCTTGAGCATCCAGCATATCGTCGTATTGACGGAGGATGTCTTCTATATATTTACGCCTGTCACCTCGGCTTTCTTCATAAAGCCGCTCTCCCCATGCAAGTAGAAAACGATATTCTTCCTTTTCTCTAGGGTGGATCTTTAACATTTGCATTGCCAATACCTTTTCGGCAAGTTCTTCTGGGGTTAACGTACCAGGGCTGTTTTGTATTACAGCTTTTTCTGTAATACCTGTGGAGACTACCTTAACTTCTGCTTCTAATATCCCGTTGATGTCATATGTGAAACGTATATCAACAGATTCTTTCCCGGCGGGGGCTGGTGGGACGGGGACTGTTATTTCACCCAGCTTGATATTGTCGTTGGCTTTTCTGCTTTCTCCTTGAAGGATTGCCGATGAGATCTTGTTTTGGTTATCTCCAAGGGTATAAAACCTTTCTACCCGAGAGATTGGTACTGTAGCGTTTCTTTCTATTATTGGTGCATAATGACCAGGTTCGAATATACCGTTTGGTCTCATAACTGCTATTTCTGTACCCAAAGTGTATGGACATACATCTGTAAGCACGATTTCTGTCAAAGATTCGTCCCGAGCTTTTAATGCGCCATGTATGGCAGCACCAAGTGCTACAACTTCATCTTGATTGATATGAGACGAAGGAAAACGACCCAGTAATTTGCCCACAAAGCTGCGGATGAGAGGCAGCTTTGTGGCACCTCCCACTAAGAGAACGCTATTAATATCAGAAAGTTGCAGGTTAGCATCCGAAAGTGCGCGTTTTATAGGATTGCGTAATGCCAAGAATAAAGGTTCGCAATATTTTTCGTATTGCTTCCCGGTGATTGTTGCACTTAGTTCTTCGTCATCCAATAAAAAGCGCATAGTAGCAGTGGATGAATCAGAAATAGATAGTTTTGCCGATTCTGCTGTTTTTGTTAGAGCAGCCATTTCTATAGGGGTAAGTTGTGCAAGATCTAAGTCATGCTTCATAGCGAAATGATTAACAAGAACCTGAGTAAAATCCTCTCCTCCAAGGTAATTATCTCCAGCAACGGCTCGTACTTCCATTACATTTTTGTATTTTTCCAAAATCGATACATCAAAGGTACCACCTCCAAGGTCAAAAACCAAAAACTTTGTATAGTCTACTTTCTCGTGAAGGCCGTAAGCCAGAGCTGCGCATGTTGGCTCATTGACAATACGTTCAACTTTGAGACCTGCAAGTTCTCCTGCGGTTTTTGTCGCTCTGCGCTGAGCATCACTAAAATAAGCGGGTACACTTACTACCGCTTCTGTTATAGGTTTGTTTATATAAGATTCGGCATCTTCTTTGAGTCGTCTTATGATAATAGAAGAAAGTTCTTCTGGTATGAATGATTGGTTGCCCAATATGAATTTTTTTTTGGTACCCATGTGGCGTTTGAAAACCGATGCAGTATAGGTTGGGTGAGTAAGTAGGCGTTCTTTTGCTATTTTGCCTACTAGTATATGATTATTTTCGTCAACACTTACAACAGATGGCGTCATCGTTTCACCAAAGGCATTGGGGATTATTTCTGGTCCATCTTTTGTAAAATATGCAACAAGGCTATTGGTAGTACCTAAATCAATTCCTATTATCATTTGTAGCTCCTTATAGAATCTATCCTGAGTATCAATTGTAATGCGTGCTATTAAGGGGCTTGAATAACAAGCCTATTAAAAATGCGTGGCTATCGACTCATCTACGGCAGAAATAAGGCGTTTAGCTGTGCAGGAAGGAGTCAAAAATAGAGGATGCTCAATTTAATCATGTATCCTTTATTTTTAGCTCCAGTCAATTTCATCGTGGCTTATCGTTTCCCCATGGCGAATCTCATCCCGCCCTAAGCGTATAGCCTCTATTTCATCCGGCATGGGTACTGATTCAGGGATGAACTTAATTAATACTTGATACAAAACCCCTAATTCGTTTGAATCTACGACATCTATAATATCACGTAGTTGCTGTCTGGTTGCTGTCATAACTAGCACCCTTTCATTTTTTATAAGCCGCTCCCCTTGGGAGAATATCTAAAATTTCAATTTTGCCGTCCATATCAAAAAGTATGCGGTAATCCCCAACACGTAGCCGATAAGCGTTTTTACATCCTTGCAATTTTCTTACGTCACCGGATGGGAGTTTTTCAATCGCTTCTTTAATATTCTGCTTAAATGGGTTGCTAATTTTGTTTATGGCTTTTGCCGGGGCTGTCTTGTTAAGCATAAATCATGCATATATATGCAATGCTCGTCATTGCGAGCGTAAGCGAAGCAATCCAAGACTTGCGTGAAATCTGGATTGCTTCGTCACTGCGTTCCTCGCAAAGACGTAGCGAGCGCATAAATATGCAGAGAAAATGCTTAACGAGACAGCCTCTTTTCCATAAATTTAACAAGCATTAATAACGTTATTTCCACCCTTCACAGATTATATCTTATCAGTTATCTGTAAGCCGCACGCTCACTAACTTTGATACGCCTTGCTCCTCCATAGTGACTCCGTATAGATTATCTGCTGCTTCCATTGTACCTTTGCGGTGGGTTATTGCTATAAACTGTGTACCCTTGGCATACTCCTTTAAGAACTTTGCAAATCGTGTAACATTGGCATCATCTAGTGCCGACTCAATTTCATCTAGTACACAAAATGGAGATGGCTTTAGACGCAAGATCGCAAACAACAACGCGATCGCCGTTAGTGCGCGCTCTCCTCCAGACAATAGCATCATATTTTGCAGTGATTTTCCTGGTGGTTGCGCGGTGATTTCTATACCGGATTCCAATATATTTTCTGTGTTTTGCAATTTTAGTGACGCTTTACCACCTCCAAACATTTCTTTGAACACGTCTTGGAAGTGCATAGCAATCAAGTCAAACTGCTGTGCAAACTGCGTTTCCATTTGCGCAGTCAAACTTGCGATAAGTTCACTTATGCTTTCTTCTGCTTTTAACATATCGTCACGTTGTGTTGTAAGAAAGTCGTAGCGGGTCTTTAATTGTTTATACGCCTCTATAGCCCCAAGATTAACATCCGTCATGGTACCCAGTTCTGATTTAAGGTTTTGGCTTTCGCGGCGCATAGAAGTTTCACTAATGTCTATTTGTTTATACGTCTGGGCTTGCTGATGTGTCAGTTGATATTCTTCCCAGATTTCGTTGTGTATGCGGTGACTGTTTTGGTCCAATTGCTCTTTTCGCATTTCGAGGCGGGCCATTTCGCGCGCTAGGTTTGCAGCTTGCTCAGACCCCGTACGTTCGTCTATTTCTACTTGCGCGATTGCCGTTTCTAATTCGGCTTTTTTTGTTTCGGTATCTTTTAACTCCATCCGTATCTCGTCTAAGCGATTTTTTTGGCTTAGTAATAAATCTTCCACTTGCAGTTTATTTTCTCCAGCCAGGCACTGTTTATTTTCGATTGCAGATATTTCATCTTCCATCATTGATATTTCTGTTGTGTGGGTTGCTAGTTCCTTTTCTAATCTTGTAATATTGGTTTCGGCTTGGGTTTTCCATTCCTCTTGGCGGCTTATTTCTATGCGCAGCTCAATCAGGGTTTGGGTTTCCTCTTTACTGGCTTCTCTGGCATGAATAACTTCTTCGTGGTAAGTAGTCAAGGCGTTTCTGGCATCTTCAACAGCCTTTTCTTGATCAGCCAGTACCTTTGATGCTTCCCTTATTGCTTTGTTGCCGTCTATTAGTTGTGTCATCAAATCTTCATTTTGACTTTCGTATGTGTTTGCTGCTTGATGCAGGTCATGAAGAGCCTCTTTGGCTTTACTCAATTTATCTTGAGTATTTCTTTCTTCAATTTTTAGAGCAGCGGCGGCATCCCGAGCCCGGTGCATAGCTTCTTCTGTTGCTTGGTATTTTTGCAAATGCGATTGATGCTTTTGCGTTAGGTCTTCGTATTCTTTTTTTTGTTTTTCTATACGCACATCAAGCTCTGCCAATTGGCGGCCTCTGCCTACAATACCAGAAGCTCCCTTGTTTGTGCTGCCGCCGGTCATTGCACCACCTGGACTTAATAGTTCTCCGCCAAGGGTAACAATTTTATATGAATAACGATGTTTTTTGTGCATTGCGATTGCATTGTCCATGTTGTCTACAATAATGGCATTGCCCAAGACTTGGGTTATGACTTGTTGATACTTGTCTTCGCAGTCGCATAAATCAGATGCGACACCAATATAGCCTGGCTCTGATACTAAGCGGGATGGATCTACCTTGCGCCCCTTTATTGCCGTTAGTGGCAAAAATGTTGCCCGGCCTTCTCTTGACCGCTTTAGATATTCGATCGCTTGTTTTGCGTCAGATTCTGTTTCTGTAATAATATTTTGCGCTGATGCGCCCAGTGCTATCTCTATTGCCGTTTCATATGCCTTGGGTACTCCAATCAGTTCACTCACAGCTCCGCATATTCCAGAAAAACTGGGATCTGTTGCCTTTTTTTTGAGGATGGCTTTTACGCTTTGGTAGTAGCCTTCACGGTTAGCTTCAAGACTTGCCAACGCCTTTTGGCGAGATATTGCTGCTGTCAATTCATCTTGAGCGGTGCGTAGAGTCTTGTGTAGTTCATGAACCTCGGATTGTATGCGCGAATATGCTACATTGTATGCCTTAGCACGGGCTTCTAGATTTGCTGCTTCTGTTTCAGCTTTTTTTGCTTGTTCTTTGGCTGTACTACATATTTCCTCTTGTTCGACTACCTTTTCTTCATGGTTGGTTATTTCTATGTTTAGCTGTTCTTTATTTTCTTCTAGGCGTTGGTAACGGTACTCTGCATCCAATACCTTGGACTTAAGTTCTGCTACGATTGTTAACTCTTTTTGTATTGTATGGTTGTGAGCTTCTATGATTTGAGTGCTTTCTTCCTGTGCTTCATCCAGTTGGGAAGTCTTGTCTTCTTGGGTTGCCAGTTCCTTATTAAGTCTTTCTAGATTTTGCGTAGTTTCGGTTAACAGATCTTCTTGGTCAGATTTTTCTGTAGATTTTTCTATCGCAGCGGATTTGCGTTTTTCTATTTCTGCTGTTAGGCGAGTTTGATCTTGGATGTATTGGGTAGATTGACTTTCTAATAACTTTCCTTCGCTTTCGGTTTTTTCTATTGCGGTTGCCGTTTCTAACAATATTTCATTGGTTTGTTTGTATTTTACATCTATAGCAATGGATTTTTCGCGCAGTTCTTCTCCCAATTGACGGGCATTTGCAAGATTGTTTTCACCGTCTTGGGTTTGCGCCAGTACAAGTTTTAGCGATTCGCCTGTTTTTTCCAGCTCAATTTCGATTTTTTGTGTCTCTAAAAGGAAAAGATTTATATGAAGCTGCTTATACCGCTCCCGCATATCCATATAACGACGTGCTTCTTCTGATTGGACTTGTAGTGGTGGGATCTGCTCTTCTAGCTCAGAAATTATGTCATCTACGCGAGCGCGGTTTTGCTTTTCACGTTCTAGCTTAGTGAGCGATTCGTTCCTACGGGCTTTGTATTTGCTTATTCCAGCAGCTTCTTCAAAGACAAGGCGACGATCTTCTGAGCGTAGACTAAGTATTTCGTCTATACGCCCTTGACCTATAATAGAATAACCATCGCGTCCAATGCCCGTATCCATAAAGAGCATCTGAATATCCTTGAGACGACATGGCGTTTGGTTTATAGAATACTCGCTCTCTCCGGAGCGGTATACGCGCCTGGCTACAGTAACTTCCGGAAAGTCTACTGGCAGAGCGTTGTCTTTATTATCCAAGCGCATAACAATTTCCGCAAAACCAAGGGGCTTGCGATGCGCCGTTCCTGCAAAAATAATATCTTCCATTTTGGTGCCGCGTAGCTGCTTGGCACTTTGCTCGCCAAGTACCCAGCGCAGAGCATCAGATATATTGGACTTCCCGCTTCCGTTTGGACCTACTACGGCGTTGAGTCCAGTACCTAAGTTTAGTTGTGTACGGTCAGCAAAAGATTTAAAACCTGCGAGCTCTAATTTTTTTAGGTGCATAATATTCCCCACTCAAATTTTTACAGTACACCTGTGATTATGCTATAATGGCTCCATCAAAGCAATAGGTTCTAATAAAGGAGGCGGTTACACATGGAAATGAAAAATGACAACAAGCAAAAAGTATGGTTTATGGCAGGTCTAAAAGGTGAAGGCAAAACCCGTAAATTAATCGAAATGGCTAACAACGAAGCCAAAACAACAGACGGTCACTTGGTATTTGTTGACGATGATAAGCGACATATCCATGACGTACACAGAGACATTAGGTTTGTAGAAACAGGCAAAGGCTACTTTTACAATCACCGGGAATTTACAGGATTTTTGTTAGGAATCATATCCCAAAACAGCGATATAAAGCATATTTATGTAGACGGGATTAATAATATAATAGATATCGTGGATATAGAGAGCTTACTAAAGTTAAAAGCAAGACTCGAAACTATAGCTTCGCTGGATGATGTGAGCTTTACAATTAGTGTAAATTGGGACAAAAAGGATCTGCCTGACGAAATAAAAGCTGTACTTGTATAATCTAAAAACCAATTTAGAACACATAATCACTAATAAAATCCATATATTAAGCCCCCAAAAAAACAAACTAGCTTATACGAATCTCAGAAAATCATCATCGACAACCGAGCGGAAAATCGGCGGCTTTAAGCCGTTTTTCGCGATGCGTTGTCGACGATGATTTTAGAGAATCGTATTACAATGCGCTTGTTTTCATAAGGGGGCTTTTTGTATACATAGAAGTGCAGGTTTTTAATTAGAATTGGTATCAAATAAGTATACGCAAGCAGTTTCTATGCTATTAAGGGGCTTGAGGAACAAGGCGATTAAATTTTCACCAAACCCAAGACACATCATATTTCTGGATGTTTTCGTCTATTGTTATAAGAGTAATTTTTTCAACAATAGCAGTTGAAATAAGCAATCTATCGAAGGGGTCTTTGTGTAGCAAGGGTAGTTTTGATAAACATGACAAGTATTCATCTTCTACTTGCACAAAATCGAAATCGCCATTTCTTAAAATATCAACCAGTTCATCAAATGTTACGCTCAAGGTCAATTTTCCTATGTTCATCTTTATTGCAATTTCCCAAAGTGAAATTGAGCAAATGACAACCTGATTTTCCGGATTCTTAATAATTTCTCTTATTGCCAACGGTAGATTTGGCGAATCCTCTATCATCCAGATAATGACGTGGGTATCAAGCAAGTACTTCATTCCATATACTCCTTTAATTCCTCTATTGGAGCGTTAAAATCTTCAGCCATCCAAACCTTTCCTTTCAGGCAACCAATTATTTCTGAACGTGGTCGTTTAATCGTTTGCGCTATGGTAACAACACCCTCTGTCACAGGTTCAGCAAAAATAATTAATACTTCGTGCTTTCCTTTTGCAAAAATTGGCTGCTTCGGCTTAAAATTAACACCATCATAAACTGCTTTTACAGCGTACATGTTTTTCCTCCTTAAAATTTACCAACAGGGCAATCGGCGCACTTATACACCAGCAGAGCCGGTGCAGTGCGTACCAACAGGGGCTTTCGTGTATATCGGTACGAAATGTCACTTTCAACACTGTTGCGAAAAATACTTATACTGCGAAGCAACTCAGAGCTTTTCGGCGGTACCGATACCAAACTGCTTTACATCATCCATATTGAATGTAAAATCCCATTTTACAGTATGTGGAATAATTTCAATAATAGGCAACACTTCGTCCCCTTCATAAATTACTTCTCTATCAGGGTTATTTGTAACATATAATGATAACTTATGTTTTATCTTCCTTACATCCACAACATGAACATAGCCGCTTGATTGACCTTCAAAAGTTTTGCCTTCAAACGCTACGATATTATGATGAACATTGACCATTTTTAACGGTTCGTTTAACAACTCATTTGAATAGTTCCATTGACGATAACTCAAATTGCAACTGGTTTTATAGCCTATTGGAAACAAATCAACAGCATCAATAATAAATAACGTCGCCAAACCAATATGTGGTGTCAAAAACACTCGGTTTCTTAACTCCAGGATTTTTTTGATGAACCAAAATACATAACCTCGGGTAAATCGTTGTGGTCGAGCATTTGCACCTCCTGTTGACAATACAAATTATGTTCGCTTGTTGCCACAAAAATTATAACATAGACATAACCATACTCAAAATAATTACTTCCTCATACCCCTTTACGAAGATGCAACAAGATTACATATATGAGTTTTTTGAGATTCGTATTATGTGATGTTGTAACCCTGTTTGTTACAAAACCTAGTAAAACTGTACAAAAACCGGTATGACACCATACCGCTTTTTTTATTGGATATAGCCTCTAAATCCAGTCTTATAAATTTGCACTAAGCCCACTCATATGATACATTTTTTTATGCTAAATAAGCACAGGAAATATTCCTGTGTTTTTATATATAATAATAGCAAGTATAAAAACTTGTTTTGCCAAACTTATAGGCCGTTAATATAATTTCGCCAGGGGGAACCATGCTAATTGTACAAAAATACGGCGGCTCATCTGTAGCCAATGCCGAACGTATAGCACATGTAGCTGGGCGTATAGCCGATTTATATCTTGCCGGTAACAAAATGGTAGTTGTACTCTCTGCTCAAGGTAGTTTTACAGACCGCCTTTTACAAAAAGCTCATGAAATCAACCCTCATGCCAGCAAACGCGAGCTTGATATGCTCCTTACCACGGGCGAACAGCAGTCTGTTGCTCTTATGGCAATGGCACTTCACAAATTGGGGCTGCCCGCTGTGTCTCTCAATGCAGCGCAAATAGGTCTCGCTTCTACAGATCATTATGGCAACGCACGCATAAAAGACATCAGCACCAATCGCATCTTTTCTGAGCTTGATCAAGGTAATATTGTGCTTATCGCAGGTTTTCAAGGGGTAAACAGTATAGGTGATATGACAACCCTCGGGCGCGGTGCTTCCAACACAACCGCCGTAGCAATTGCAGCTGTTTTAAAAGCCGATTTATGCGAAAATTGTACCGATGTAGATGGTGTGTATACAGCCGACCCACGTGTTGTAAGTAGTGCAAAAAAACTTACTTCAATAACATATGACGAACTGTTAGAAATGTCTTGCCAAGTGTTTCACAATAGAGCCGCCGAAATGGCAAAACGGTACGGCGTAAAACTAATAATCCGCTCTAGCATGACAAGCGAACCAGGCACCGAAATTATCGCAAAAAAGGAAGGTGATAAAGTGGAAGATTTGTATGTAAGTGGTGTTGCAGTTGATAGAGACGTAGCCCAAATATCTCTGTCAGGATTTGCAAGTACAAGTGGTGTGGCTTTTAATATCTTTGATTTACTTGCTAAAAAAGACATTTCTGTTGATATTATTTTACAAACACTTGGGTCTGACAATACCACTAATATATGCTTTACTGTATCTAAACAAGATAGCAACTTAGCAATCGAAATAATAAAAGCCAACAGCGATAAACTTGGCTACAAACATCTTACTCACAATCTAAACTTGGCAAAACTCTCTATAGTAGGTGCCGGTATGACAGCAAGCCCAGGCGTTGCCGCTGCTATGTTTGAAGTTTTACATGAAAACGACATTAATATTGCACTGATTTCTACTTCCGAGATAAAAATAGCCGTGTTAATAGATGAAAATAAAGCTGAAAAAGCCATGCAAGCTGTACACGAAAAGTTTGCCATGCTTTTACCCAAATAGCATAATAAGGAGGAATGATATGAAACCTTTTAGCTGTGCTATTATTGGCGCAACAGGCATGGTTGGCGGTATGTTCGTTAAAATATTAGAAGAACGCAAGCTACCTATAAGCCAGTTTTATCCCTTTGCGTCAGCTCGGTCTGCTGGTAAGACCATATCATTTGGCGGTAATGATATAACTATACAAGAACTTACACCTGATTCATTTAATCAAGGCATTGATTATGCTCTTTTTGCAGTAGACGAAAAAACCAGCCTAACCTATGCGCCAATTGCAGTCGCAAATGGCTGCATTGTAGTGGACAACTCTCCTGCTTGGAGGATGGATCCTAATGTCCCCTTGGTTGTCCCAGAAGTAAATGGGATAGACATCAACAATCACAAAGGCATTATAGCCAACCCCAACTGCTGTGCAGCACCTACTGTTACCGCACTAAAGCCCCTTGCGGATGCTTATTGTCTTGACCGTGTAGTAATTTCTACTTATCAATCGGTATCTGGTGCAGGTGTGGACGGGATACGAGACCTTGACCAAACCCTTGCAGGGGGGGATGCATCATTTTTCCCGTACCCAATAGCTCACAACCTTATCCCTCATATAGGCAGTTTTGATGAAGATGGCAACACAGGCGAAGAAACAAAACTGATAGCCGAAATCAAAAAAATGCTGCACCAGCCAGACCTAAAAATCACAGCAACAGCAGTACGGGTACCTGTATATGTAGGTCACAGTCTATGTATAAATGTAAGCATGAAAAACCCTTTTAAGATGGGAGAAGTGAAAAAAATACTTACAAGCACCCCAGGCATTATCCTATCCAAAGACAATAACTATCCTGTACCGTATCTCGCTGCCGGGACTGATAATGTATATATAGGAAGACTGCGCCGTGATACAAGTGTAGAAAACGGCATAAATATGTGGGTGGTTACAGACAATACAAGAAAAGGTGCAGCTACAAACGCAGTACAAATCATCGAGATGATACAAAAAACGCATTAGAAAATGACATAGAAATGTAAGGTGTGAATAAATGCAATATGTGTTATTGTTTTTAGAGGGTATAATTACATTTATATCTCCATGCTTGCTCCCTATGCTGCCTGTTTATATAACCTACTTTGCAGGAGGCGGCAAGGAAGAGAACAAAAAGTCACCACTTATAAACGCATGTGGTTTTGTACTTGGCTTTACCGCTGTATTTGTGGCATTGGGTGCTTTTGCAGGGAGCATAGGACGGCTTCTTTTGATCTACAGCACTCAAGTCAATATAATTACAGGCTTAGTAGTTGTGTTCTTTGGGCTTGGCTATATGGGTGTATTTTCTCTGCCTTCAATCGGCATAACTGGCATACGCAAGTTTATGAATATAAAGGACAAGCCCATGCGCTTTTCTTCATCATTTACTTTTGGGGTTGTTTTTTCTGTAGGTTGGACACCATGTGTCGGCGCATTTTTAGGAGCGGCACTAATGCGAGCATCCCAAAGGGGATCTATTTTTGAAGGGATGCTTATGCTTTTTGTGTATTCTATGGGACTTGGTATACCACTAATAGCTAGCGCACTACTAATCAATCGGTTAAAAAAGACTTTCTCCTTTATCCAAAAGCATTATCGTGTTATAAATATAATAGCCGGCGGGCTTTTGGTATTAGTAGGAATACTAATGATGACTGGCCTTTTTTGGCGGTTTATGAATATATTTATATAACGACAATGTAAATCACAATATGGTGACAACACACTAGTTTAATATGAAAGGATGTAATATATGTACAAAAAGTTGGCAGTCTTATTTGGTGTTTTGGCTATTACAATTATTATTGTCTCAGCAGTTGTAGCATACGATTGGCTTACAGATCCAAACGAAGCACCCGAAAGGCAAGATCTAGAAAATGTTACAAGAATAACCTGGGGATACACACCTGGGGATTTACCTTCTGGCTTACCCAATGCGCCACTAGAAGAAAATTCGAATACAGAAGTTTACGATCAAGACACCAATGATGATACCGCAGACGATATCGCAGAAGATATTATCAACCTAGAAGATATGGCTCCAGATTTTACTATGTATGACGCATACGGCAATGAAGTGCGTCTATCAGACTTTTTTGGCAAACCAATTGTACTCAATTTTTGGGCGACTTGGTGTCCATCCTGCGTACAAGAAATGCCATATTTCGAAGAGTTTTATGCAGAAGCTGGCAGTGATGTCCATGTTCTAAAGGTTAATTTATTAGACGGCAACAGAGAAACCCGCGAGCGGGTAGACAACTTTATGACTGATGGCGGATACAGTTTCCCATTATTTCTTGATTCGGGATCAGGGTCTATTGAGTATGCTGTACGGTTTATACCTATGACGTTCTTTATAGATTCGCAAGGGCGGCTTGTGTCTTCTATTCAAGGGATGGCTACTCTAGACGCACTTAGGCAAGGAGTTGAAGCCGCTTCGTAGAACTAATACGAATCTCAGAAAGTCACATCGACAACCGAGCGGAAAATCGACGGCATCAAGCCGTTTTTCGCGATGTGTTGTCGACGATGATTTTAGAGAATCGTATAAATAACTCAATGCATATCAAAAAACACCCCCAAAATTTGGAGGTGTTTTTATTTGCGATCGAAAAATTCATAAGACAAAACATTACCTTGGCTTCTAATACTACCCTACGATCTATAATCATTTAGCTTAAAAACCGTCCAGTTAAATGACACATAGCTTGTATTTGCTAGTAAAAGCAGCTAGCCAAGTTGTTAAAACTTAGTCACATAATGTTATTTCAACAGAGTTTGTTAACACATCCGTATAACTAAAGGACAGTTTACGAGATGTACCTTGACTTTCGTTTAGTTGAACTGTAAATATACTGGGGTATGCATGGGATACTATCCCATTGCTTACTACGGATTTATGGCGACCTTTATTGGTTTCCAGCTTAACTTTAGAACCAACAATTTTTTGGATATCACTTCTTACATGAAAAACATCTTTTCTGTCAAACAAGCGCTTCACCTCTCCTAATGTATAATTGTTATTTCTCCCCGATATTTACCCCCTTTCACATAGATTGTTGGATTGTAATATAGATTTAAGATTATGTCAAATTTTACGCTTGACAAAACTAGATTATCCATTTTGGACAAGATTTTGACTTTACTAATGCTCTTATTTTACCCCGATTACTAAATCTCGATGCGTAGCCTGGTCCAATTTATGAAAAAAATCCAAGTCCTTATCATTTACATAAAGTCCATGTTCGGCAAACAATTGCATCATTTCTACCCTTTTTATGAGAAAGAGATTCCAAGCCAGGATAATTACTCCACCAGGTTTTAATACTTGCATCCAACCAGGCATAGCCTCTTGCAATAGCCCCATTGCATTGCGTGATTGGCCTTTGTTTTGAGGTTTCGTCTTTGCTCCATGCTGTACCCCGTATGGTAAGTCTGATATTATCAAATCGAATGTACCCTTCTTATAAAATGCCCTTGTGTTTCTAGTGTCACCGGCTATTATCTCTAAATTTCGGGTATCGCCAGATTTCATTCTCTCTTTGTTAGCTGCCATTTCTATTGTATACCGCATTGCTGTAAACTTTTTGTTGTCTGTGCTTGTTCCACCAATTTTTTCGTTGTGACTTGAGTGCTTGTATTTAGCCATTTCTAGATGTTTTTTCATATACATAAAAACCTCTCCAGCAGGCTTAGGATCGATTTCTATACCATATACATCACAGTGTTGCATTAATCCTTCATATAAGGTAGTGCCTTTACCTGCCATTGGGTCAAGGAGTTTTAGTCCATTGTCGGATATTCTTTTTGCATTGCAAGTGGCTAGATTCAACATTAGTCGCGTAAAGATTTCGCTAGTTTTGCCACTATATTTTAAAATTGCACTAATGTCTTCGTCGATAAAATAATCACAATCTCGCACGATTGGTAAAAGCATGTTGTCATGAACTTTAAATAAAGCATAAAAAAATGATAGTCTGGATAATAATCGAATATCTCCAGTTCCCAATTCGCCCAAAAACAAAATATAAGGTAATCCCCCTATATCTTCTAATCGGATATCTAGCAAATGACTACATATATAAGTCAACTCGTTTATAGCCATTGTTCCAGCATGCCCCAAATAAACTCGTCTGTGACGCGGACATAGCATTATTGCATAAGTCTTCATATTTTATTT
>Ga0123355_10008297_pt1 | contig 15698 bp, 16 predicted proteins | sample TergutEmb28metaG_3_FD_89872 | JGI IMG/M metagenome (GOLD analysis project Ga0123355, IMG submission 89872) | Embiratermes neotenicus P1 segment gut microbial communities from Petit-Saut dam, French Guiana - Emb289 P1 | ecosystem: Host-associated > Arthropoda: Insects > Digestive system > Gut ... | reverse complement strand
ACATGTCAAAGTTCTGGTGTCCCAGGTGCAGTGTCGGTCCAATATGCCAAGCTATCGAGGATGGTTCTGATTGGAAAGCTGTCATGGAGACTAGGTATGACCAACGCCCAGACCGGAAGGCAGCGCCATGAATACCCATCAGATCGAGATAATAGATCGCATCATAGGTACTATGGAATTCAGCCGCGCTGAAATGGTGGAGTTATTGAATCCGCAACCTGTACGTACCGAGACAACATTCCAACTGGAATCAGCACTAAAGGAGTTGACAGCTAGCATAGGTTTGCTACGTGGAGTCAAGGTGCAATGGGAGGAAACATGACATTGCAGGTATTTTCTCCCGGCGCATTGAAGCATGCCAAGTGTCTTTTCTTCGCGCCACCTGGACATGGTAAGACTCACCTGTTGGGTACGGCGCAAGAAGATGAACGGACATTTCCTATGTGCTTCCTTGATTGGGAGGCTGGGTCCGAGTCACTGGATGGACTAGACATAGATGTATTTCCACTCCGGTCCTGGGACGATGCAAACATACTGATCGAGTGCCTGGAATATGGTGAGAAACTGAAGCTGAATGGTCGTACCATAGACTTTCGGGAATACAACTCCATCGGTGTTGATAGCATTTCCGAGTGGAATCGCTGGGCTCAACTAGACATACTACGCAAGGAGGAAAAGCAGCGTAAAGACCCAGACCTAATAGAACTCAAAGACTACAATAGAACAGGAGTCCAGCTACGCAGGGTACTAAGACGACTTCGAGATTTGGATATGCATGTATTTCTCTCGGCTCATGCTAAAACGGTTGATGAATCCAGATTGGGTAGAGTTACCATTCCAGATTTATCAGGACAACTTGCCGAAGAAATCGCGGGATTGGTGTCAGTCGTCGGATACTTGGCACTCACTGAGGGAGAATCCGGCGAGACAGAGAGACTATTACTTCTGCATGACTATCCAAAATACCGAACGAAAGTAAGAACACCGTGGAACAGCAGCGCGCCAAGCGAAATATTCCAACCAGACATCACCGAGATTCTGGACACTCTCGGATACAACTAACAGATGAAGATTGGGATGACATCATAGATGCAGTGGAGCGCATCGCTGATGGTCATGGTAAACGAACCGATGGACAAAGCTGGAAAGTATACATGGTTGGTCCTGTTGTAAGAATCGACATTACGCCGCAAGGAGACAACTGATGGACATGACTAAACTAGAAGAGTTGGTAGACTTATCCATTCAGGCTCTAAGGAAATATGTTGGCTCGGAGACAACACTGGTACCAAAGAGGAAAATCAACTTGACCACCAATGGCCGCGTTGATTGGGACCAAATAAAAGACATAGCAGGCGAATCAGCCCAGGAATCTAATGAAGCTAATATGCCAGGTAAGAAAGCAGCATACAAACTGGTCAAAGATTTGGGCCGCAAGTTCAAAATACCTGATCGTACGGCTGAGCGTGATCGACTTTGCGCCATCATATTCGATGCCTACGAATATGAATATGATGACGAACTAGACAACCTGGTGTAAGGAGACTAACATGCCGTATTTCCGTGTCAACTTCTCTGATGTTGAATCCTTCGAGCCAGTTCCCGAGGGTGAATATGGTGTCGAAATTGACAAGGTGGAAGTGAGGCAGAATAAGGCAGGCGATGGTCTATACCTGAATTGGGAGTTGACCATCATAGATGGTGACTATGAGAATCGCAAGCTTTGGCTCATCACCAGCCTGAAGGAAACAGCACTATTCCGGTTGAAGCAAGTTCTGGAAGGATTGAATGTCATAGACGCTGATGAAGATGTCGAGTTGGAATATGATGATGACATCGAACCCAGCACCAAAGAAGGCCCACGCCTGCTAGAGCCAGACCTAGAAGGCATGGAAGCAGTTGCCAACGTGCATAATGAAATGTATGAGGGACGGGAACAGAACAGGGTAAATGATCTGTTCGCCGAGCGTAAGACCAAGAAGCGCAGCAGCAAACCATCACGTAATAGGCGTGATGATGACTATGATGATAACGGTGATGGTGCCAGTGAAGAGAGGCAACCACGCCGAGCATCAGCCAGTCGCCGGAGTGGTGGTAGCAGCAGGCGTCGAATCCGGTAATGTCATACAACCAACCGCGAGCTAACTACGCAAAACCCTGGACCGGACTATGCATGATGCCAAATGCAATTCCGGCCAGGAAGCGTTGTTCAGCACAATGCCAACACTGTGAAACTGTCGAGCAAGACGGTATGCTAACTAAACGTGAAATCATTGAATACATTACTTCTCCGCAGTTTCCCAGGCGTTCACCTAAAACCAAACCATTGAATCTCTATCTTGCCAGCAGGTATAGTCGCCGCGATGCGATCATATCGTATGCTGAAGTGTTGATGGGATATGGGTTCAACATAACCTCACGTTGGATTCGCGGTTACCACCAGGCTAGTAATGAACAGCTCTATCCTGGTAGTGATGCTGAACAATTCGCCCGTGATGATTTGAATGACATAGAAGATGCGGACGAACTCATACTATTCACCGATCCGCCGCGCACTGGTCACCCTAGTCGTGGCGGGCAGTTTGTTGAATTTGGCTACGCTCTTGGCCGTGGTATTCCAGTTACCATAGTTGGGAAACGAGCCAACGTATTTTGTTGCCTGGAAAACATACTGCAATTTGAAACCTTCGGTGAACTGCTAGCACACTTGGAAAGCGAAGGTCATCCTATCACTGAGAGCAAAGGAGTACTGAAGGCATGATAACGGAGTCGAGAGCCAGCGAAATTGAATACCTGCTGCCATGTCGGAACTGCGAGAATCAGGCTATCGTATGTGATCGGATTGTTGGTAGGGAACCAATCATGCTGGTTCTCGACTATCCGACCAACCTTGAAGCCAAGAAGGGCAAGCTATTACAAGGCGACACTGGCAGACTCATACGGTCAACACTAAAAGCATTTGACGTTGATGAAAGGGACATAGGTGTCATTACCGCACTCAACTGCAAACCAATCACCAATAAACCTAAGGCTTTACGAGAGACAATGGAATGTTGCCGAGCTAGGTTATTGCGAGAGTTGCGGTCATGTGGTTGTAAGAAGGTACTCTGCCTGGGGACAATTGGGTATGCTGCGCTCACTAGCACGGATAAGATACCCCGCATGGACAAGGTGCATGGTAAGTGGATGTACGTGTATGGCATGCAACTTATCGGAACATATTCGCCAACGCGGGTTATCCTAGACCCAGAGTTATACAGGGATTTCTTCAAGTCATTTCAAAAGTTCTTCACCACTGATGGCCGCGAACCCTGGCCAGACATACGCTTCATCGTCCCAACTGACACTCGAGAATTACATAGTCGAATGAAAGAGATTGGTGCTTTCTCAGATCACCAGCTATCATGCGACATCGAATCAACCGGCTTCTCACCACTGGATGATGAAATTCTACTCATGGGTTTCGGCAGCATGGACACCACTGGTGTTGATGGTGATGTTGTCATCATAGACCAATCTCTCCTAGCTGACCGGCGAACATGGCACATGATAGCGGATCAACTGGAATTCGGATCAACAGCATTCCACAATGGTAAGTTCGATCTGAAATTCATTATCAAGAATTTCGAGCGGTTCGGTATTGATTACCAGTTCGGACGGATCGACGATACGCTATTGCTAAATTACTGCCTGGATGAAAGACCCTGGGGCAAGTATGGTGCGCACTCACTGAAGAACATATCCCGAGTCCGGTATGATGCGCCGGACTATGATATTGAAGTTGGGAAATGGCTGGTGGCGTACCGCAAAGCTGATGGTGAAAAGAAGAAGCGCATGTTGGAAGCGCTGAGTAATTACCTTGCGATGGATTGTTACTATACCGCGAGGCTCGCAACTGATCTGAAGCATGATGTTCATGAGGAATCCGAGCGGCTGTATGACTTCTATGAGTGGCTGCTCATGCCAGCTAGCATGACACTTACCGACATTGAATTGCATGGCTGCAAGTTGGATCGAATTTACCTAGAGGATATGCGCGAGCAGCTTCTAGAGGAACTGGAAATATCAACACAAAAGATTCGAGATTATGTCGGTAACCCCGAGTTCAACCCTAATTCTGCAAAGCAGACTTTCAACCTGTTCTACTCACAACTTGGCATGCCTGTTACCAAGACTGAGCGAAAAGGTAAGTTGCAAGAAGGCCCAACCTCCCAGCCTGTCATGCGCATTTTGCGGAGTAGATACCCTGAACATGCTGAACTTTTCAATGAACTTATCAATTGGCGACGGATACAAAAGACGCTGGGAACATACGTTTATGGACTACTTGATAGGATGGATGAAGATGATAGGGTACGCTGCGACTTTCTCCTGCATGGAACCATTACAGGTAGGCTATCCTCTGCCAATCCCAATCTGCAAAATATTCCCGATGAATCACACATTGGTATTGATGTCAGAGCTGCGTTCATTCCAGAGAACACTGACTGGACACTTATTGAAGCTGACTATTCGCAGTTGGAATTACGAGTGGCAGCACATCTAACAGGTGACAAAAATTTCATACAGGTTTACCTTGATGACCGGGATCTACATAAAGACGCCAGCGACGCTATCTACCAAAAGGAAGAAGTCACACACTATGAGCGGTGGCTCTCCAAAGGTATGGTGTTTGGAGCGTTGTATGGGCGGTCAGCTCACTCTCTCGCCTACGGTCCTGAAATGGACTACATGGAAAATGAACTCGGAGGAATACGCTGGACTTATGAGCAAATGGAGGAATTTTTCTCCCGGTTTTTTGACCATTACCCTCAACTGGCGGAATGGCAAAAACAGCAACGTCATGCTATCTACCGGGATCAAATTCTTGAAACTGCACTAGGCAGGCTCAGGCGATTCCCGCTCATAGTGAAGAACGATAACGGTAATGTTGGGCGTCAAGCAATGAACACACCCATTCAATCCTTAGCCAGTGACATTACTCTTGATGCAGTGGTAAGGATTCATGCCAAGTTGCAAGCCTTGAATCGTAAGGCTGGCGAGAAGGTAGCTCATATTGTTCTAACGATACATGACTCCATGACCATCGAGTGTCGCAAGGATTATGCTGATCGCGTCAAGGATATGGTGCGCAAGGAAATGTCCAGGGTGCCAATCAACACTATCGTACCCTTCAAGGCCAAAATATCTGAGGGACCAAATTGGGGCGAGTGCCGAGTAATACCAGAAAAGAAAAAGGTGAGGGAATCAGCAGCATGAATAAGCTACCGGAGCGGCTGAAGCTGGGGTTACTGTTTGCCGGTATTGATACTCATGATGTCATGGATTGGCAGGAAGTGGACGGACAATATTTTGTCCAGCTAAAACCAACTGGCGTGGTGGACATTCATATTCATATTCAGAAAGCGGACCATGAAGATAATTGAATGTACCGAGCTATTCCCAAACTCTGAATGGGCGCAGGCATACATCGAGAGCGAAAACATCATACGCTTCAACATTCAAATTGGTAATCAGATCAGGTGCATCCATGCCAGGATCGACCGGATTTCACCATTCCTTGATAACGTCCGCAGGGCGCAGGACGGTAAGGTTCAATACATGTCCAACATGTCACCGGAGCATGTAGAACCGGCTGGAAGTCCCTGAAGTACCCTCGCCCGATTGTGGAAAACATTTCCATTTGGAGCAGTGAGAGAGGGTGAGATTCACCAGCACCGATCCGATTCCCTCAGTGGAACTCGGCGAACCTAAGATCATGGTAATTGGCGTACGTATCATAAACGTCCTGCCAACTGGTGTATAGCTCATTCACCCGGAACCACAATAGGGTTTGAATGATAAGGTGCTGGAAGGTATCTGGCGCTGGTTTATGGGAGAGTATTACAAACTCCGTGGCGGCTGGGTTTGGAGTCTCTGCCTCGACAGTTACCACTACCCAATTCCATGCTGAGTTGACGCGCTCCCGTAATAGCACCGTCTTATTACCTATGAGCGTAAACTGAACTTCCTCGATCAATGCTTCCGGTCTAGCTCTCAGCCATCTTCTACGCTGCCTAATCCAATCACGTTGCTCTTGTGGTGTTACCAATGATGGTGGATCGCTGCCTGCTATTAGCTGCGGACCAGCACCACTATAAATGTCAGTGGTGGTTGCGAGTCTGACACCAGCAAACATGGCAGTGAACCCCAGCCAAGATGAACGCGCACGATCAACGTCGATCATGTCAGCATAACCAACCAAATCATCCGGGCGAAGCTGAGTAATATCCTCGACTTGATCGAACATGGAACCGATTGCCAAACACAATATCCATAGGTGTTGGCGTCCCTGAATGTCTGGCATATCTAACCGAGCAAACGGTTCTAGCTGCTCATACAACCTGGCTGCAAAACCACTCTGCCTACCTTCCATTTCCAGTGATGCCAGAGTGGTAACTGGTGGTACTTGGCTATCGGAAACTCCGACAGTGAATAGAGCTATGTTGAATGTGTCGGTAATATCACCAGTGATAATTCCATCTTCACCAAGTTCCAAATCAGCCGGTAATGCTCCGCCAGCTAGAAACCATGAGTATGGTGGAACCCCGCCGGTGGCAGTGAGTACGAAACGATATGATGAATCGGTGATACCTGGCGGTAGCTCGCCTGCTGTTATGCGTAGTGGTAGCGGATCGCCCAGCCAATCGCGGTCGATCTGATCCCATGTATAACTACCGTCATCCCATTCAGCAGTGAAGCTCATGCTGCCACCGTAATCCATCTAACGGTTCTGTATGGTGGTAAATTCTCATGGCTGGATGCTGCGTTAGCGGCTGCCACTGCGGGAATTGCAATGGCAGGAATTGAATGGGCATGTCTAGCACTAGCGCCAGCGGTGGAGAATGAATGGACATGTCCCGGATCGCTCAGTGTCAAACCCGTGTATGATGCTGCCGTACCTGGTGCCTGCCCAACACCAAGAGCAGTACCAGAACCAACAGTCCAACCAGAACCAGTAGCCCAAATCTGCACTTGATTACCATGAGCATGTGTCGGATCATTCAGCCACATTCCAGTTCCAGCACCAGCCGTAGTACCAGTGTGTCCGTGGTCTGGTGAGTCTGTACCACTGGTGGTAGCTGTGGTATTTGGATGAACGTGAGAAGGCATGCCAGATTGAGCGGAGGTTAGAGTAACAGTGGATGCTCCACCATTAGAACCGATAGGGTGAGTGGAGTCAACACCGAATAATGATTGCCCGCGCAAGTCCGGTAATGTTGCTCCGAAGATCGCAAACAATTTAGGATATGTTGCGGAGGAAATGGTCTGCCCTGCAAACTCAATGAAACCAACAGGTATGGAATCCACCAGCCACGGAATCGGTGACCCCACTGGTGTTGCCATGTTGGTCAAACTTGCAAGAGCAGTATCAAGTTGATTGAGTTTATCGACAATCAGTGAATGGGCGTTTAGGTGGTCACTTCCTAATGGTGTCCCCGCCGCACCGATTGGTATGTTGGTCGCGCTCATTATAACCTCATGTCTTTATGAAAATGTTTGCCGCCACTGACGGCTGTAAGTTACTACCAGTCGCATCGGCACCCGCGTTGTATGTTGCTCCGTTGATCGTATGGGAATGGTCAGTCATTTGTCCGGCTGCTTTTTGCCCGGTCCAACCACCACCACTACCGGAGAATGAGTGAGCGTGGTTGATCGAGGTAGCTGCGGAAATACCAACAGTGGTGATTGATGAATCCGAGTGTGGAGTGTAAGTGAACGTGCCACCTTGCGCCGTGGAATGTGTTGTCCAATAGTTCGATATCAGCACACTCTTATAGCTATTATCACCAGCTAGATAGTGTTGGTGCGGATCGGCGCGATCCATGAAACCAGTGGAACCGCTCACGCTCACGGATGCATAATGCTGATGCCCAGCGCCAGATTCAACTTGCGACTCGAACAACATGGTGTGATTGTGAAGTTGCAATACCGGAGACTCACTACCCCACTTACCACCAACTGTACGATTGGTAAGTGCGCCGCCACCAGGACCGACACCTTGACCAGCACCTATAATCGCGCAACCTCTTAGGTCTGGGAGTCGAATATCTTGTCCGGTTACCAACAGTGGACATGCTGCTGCGAGAGCAGGATATTGTGCCACACCACCTGATATCAAACGTCCGTCGCATAGTAATGCATCCGGTCGTGCGCTGGCAAATGATGGGATCAAATCACCTGGCTTATGTACAGCTTGCTGCACAATCAAGTCGATTGCATCAGCCAAGTTTCCTATGTCAGTTACGAAATCAGCAGGGTCTTCATCAGCAGGTACAGGTAAGTTGAAGTTGGGTGTTAGTCTTGCTGGTCTGAAGGAGGTAGCACCCATACGCTTTCCTTATGGAGATAGCATGTTCAGGTTCGCTGCGGTCAGTGATGGTAGAGGGAACACACCAGTCATTTGGTAATCCTGCGGCTGAGCATTGATGGTGAGGTTTTCAACAAAATCCACATCCACCACATCTTCAATTGCCTTCATGACGCGAGAGAATCGTACCCACGGTTGATTCATCCATAGTGGTACTAGCTGCCCGCGACCAGTGGTAGGAGTTCCCCATGTTGCTGGTGAGAGGAATTGGTTGAGTGAATCTTCAACCTGGCTCTCGGCTGAGGATAACGCTGTTGGGTCTTGACAATGAACGTCCGCCGTAATGGTAATACCATTCGCATCCGGCGCGACAACATAACAAATGAAATTCAGTTCCCTCATGGATTCCATCAATGCCGCTATGTCATCGCGTACCTCTGGTGTCATTTCCTCACCATTAGCGTCAATCGGGCAGAGCGTTACCACTCGCTCAACATCAGCAGTGGAAGTGGGATAGTCGTAATTGTCGATCCATGCGCATCGAAATACCCCTGGAATTTCCCTGGAAAGCAAGGCAAAATCCCTGCCCAGAATAGGAGTCTTACTCCATGTCTCCAATTCCTGCGCACCACGATTGACAAATGCATCATCAGTCTCAGCGTCCATGCCGCTATGACTCGCGGTATTACTCGGAGCTACGGATATGTCATCAATGAATGTCAGTGAATCCGCGCGTTGCACCGTATTCAAATTGTTGCCAGCCGCGCCGGGTAGGATCGCCGTGCAGACCGTATCAACATAAGTGTATGTTGCCGGTATGTCTACTGCTACTCCGGTCTGGAAAGCAACTGCTTCGGTCACCGAGTCACTGATTAGACCAACCGGCGTGAGAGCTGGAATGGTATGACCCACATCATCGCTCGCGGTAAAGCGTAATACCACTTCCGCAGAAACAGCAGGTTGAGAAGCCTCGCCAGCCCAATTGAGAAATGCTTTGAATATGTTGAATGGTACGTTACTTGCAACCTCCGCAGCCACAGCCGCCATAGCTGCACATGATCGCAAGATTATGTCTACCAATGATCCCCGGATCGGGGACCATTCTGGAAATGCAGATTGGACAGTTGAAACCGCGGTATTATACAGCGCAGTTTCATCGAACTCTACTGGTATGTTGATATATTCATCAGGCATTTACCACTAGGTTCCGTTGGATAGTAACAGTGTCAACTAGAGTTTGAATCCAGCCGGGATCGCGGGATATGATTTCATCCACCCTATCGTCCCAACCTACCAGCAAGTTATTTACAGCAGTCAAATTAGTTGCGCCCTTTTTCAGTGTTGGATCAGGCATACCGAAAGTGGCATAGCACATGAGTTGTCCAGGCTGATAGGCGAGGTATGCATAAATCGCCTGCTGGATTTCATTATCGGAACCCTGCTCTATCTCGACAGCAGAACCATCGAACGTAAACTGAAATGGTAATTGCCAATGCGGAGTTACGATATTCTCATTCGACATTACTTCTTGCTCTTGGCTTCAGGTAGCGGAGCTTCAGCAGGCATGGCCGGAGACATCATGGCGATTGGTGGTGGCAACAATTCCTGCGGAACTTGCACCACTTCCGGCTGGGCGGAAATGCTAATAACACCTTCTTGTTCGCTGAGTTCCCAGCTTGCTACCCTGGTAATAACTTCATCAGAATTATCAGCAGTGAGTCGAACGCTTACCATGTAGTCAGGCATGTTCAGTCTCCTTAGTTATGCTACTTGTCTGATTTGCAAGTCACAGTAGCCACCAGCTTGAATGGTGGCTGCTACATTTACCATCTGCGCGACGACACCAACGGTACTATTAGCAGCAATTTGATGTCCTAGCCAAGTTTGTTCATAAGTGCGATAGGGGTAAACCGTGGCGCTAATGTATGAGTTATCCTGTAATGTTCCACTCCAAATTACCCCACCATTCACTGTTGCAGAAATTGCACCATACGCAGCCGCAATACCATTTAGATCCAAACGACAGCGAACTACAATATCGAAATATCCTGATGTATTGACAGTGAGTAGATTGGTGCTTGCATTATAAGTAAAAGCAGAACCGTTATTATAAACAACGCTAGGTAGAGGTACGTTGACCCAACCTGCACCAGCAGCAATTACGGTGGAAACACTATTAGCAATTCTGGCACGTTGTAAAACCAAAGGCTGCTTAGGTTGCCAACTTGCACCATCCCAAACTAAAGTATCACCTATGTTGGTTCCAGGTGCAAGGTTTCCTATTGGACCTATTTCACCAGTGTCACCCTTATCACCCTTGATACCTTGAATTCCTTGCAATCCTCGGGGTCCAATCAATGCAACACCAGGATCAATGGTGGGACCAGTTACCTTGATAATGAAGGCAACCAATATGTATGGTGGCAAATTGTTATGCGCAGTTCCCGCGTTGGTGGCTGCGTTATTCGCTGCGGTTACCGCACCGATGGTGACATTATGGTTATGATTCTGATTTTGAGTGCCGGTCGTACCAGCGACATTATGGTAATGGTTGAAGTCATTGTATTTGTTTGGGTCGCCGCCGACATACGCGCCGTTATAAGTAATGGCGACAAAGTTCGCACCACCAAGCGAACCCTGATAAACACTCAAGCCAGCCGAACCCTGCCAACCAGGACCACCAGAGTTGACATTGAAGTTGAAATTGAATCCCTGATTCTCAGTGTTGGATACCACTGTCTGTCCAGGAACACTATGACCATGAGCAGGTATTCCAGATTCACCAGCTAGCAAAAGGTGGCTGGCTTCACCACCACTAGCACCTTGATTGTTTGGATCGCTCGCACCATATATGAACTTGTTTCGCAAGTCCGGTAATGGAAATGTTTCCTGCTCAGGAGGAATACCTATGGTGTCTGCCAGGTCAGGGTACTCACTACGATTCAAAACAGTACCATCGGCTAGCATCCAATTATCAGGAATTACCTTCCCGTAAAATGCTTTGATCGTACCGATTTGGTCGGTATCATAGATTGGTTTTTGTCCGCCACCACCCACCGCACCAGTTGGCCAGTACTGTCCATATTCATCCTCGACTACGCATAATGGTTGACCAACACTTAGATCAGGTTTGGCAACCAGGAATTCATCAGTTGCATTATCGAACGCGGGAACACGTACATACGTGTCACCATTCGGATCAATCCGGCTTATGATAGATCGAACCGGATAACGTGGAACTTGTCTGTCAACTGTTGCACTCATGTCCCTGGCCAATGTCTCGGGAAGAATACACCACTTCGATTTGAGTCTGCCAAACCGGGACCGCCCCAGGGTACCAATGCAGCTCCCCACTCAGGAGGTTTGACATGAGAGGTATTAGCTTGCATGTGTCCTGTTGGAGCGGGCATGTTGAACTCCATAAATGCATGGCCGGTAGGACCGGGATCAGGATTTGTCCATACTGTCATAACCTTCCCTCGCCCGGCTGATCCCCAGCTATTCAAAGCTGGTGATGCCATAGGAGTATTCAATATGCCTGCTGCCTTGAGAATTGCAGACACATATCCAGAGCAATCATACGGACCAGAGAAGTTGGCGTCATGTCCACCACCGTAAACGTATGGATAATGCTTGGAATCAATTGCCTTCGCAGCAGCATAAGCCTTATCCACTATGTCATTTCCAGTCGAGGTAACACCAGCAGCAGCGTTGCCAGTATCCATATAGGATTGCCCCTTGACTGTAATTTGGGAAGTGGTGGGTGCAGGCTCCTTGATTGGTGCTGTTGGTAGATGCAGTGTCACTGTCGCTACAGAAGAGAAAAGCGGAGTGTCAACTTCATACACCAACCACCTTCCATCAATGATCCCAGACCCATCAATATAAACACATGATCCTGGCCGGATATCCCAACGTAGAAGATTCCATGTTACCTGAACTTCGCTAACGATTTTACCAGTGTCAACATCATAATCAATCGAGTCGATTCCCTCCATATTCTCAGAGATTGTACGGATAGGAATTGATCCGACCAGGGTATCTTCATCATCATAATAGAGCGTGTTATCCACCATGAAGAGCGGCCATTTCACTTCATCAGCCAACCGCTTCATACATGTCCATGAATCCTCTGCGCCCTGGTCTGTACCTCTCTTGAAATAGTATGGATCAATCTGGCTGAAGGAGGTGGTAACTGTTCCGCCGTTCGATGCAGAACCTTCACTGGTTCCCCATAACGCAACAGTATGTTTTGCTTCATCTTCCCACTGACCGTATGTTGCTTTCGCAGTTGCATAGGTGCTACCAGCACCACTTCCCTGAACACCTTGCACTAACTCAAACAATTCCTGATTTGGGTTACTCTTGTAAACTCGTAATGCGCTATTGAAATATGCTGTTGCATCACCGGCAATTCCATTATCCATCGCTGGCCATGATGAACGCTGGCCGTTTATGTACTTCTCCTGGCTGAACAGACCCATTCCGAGATAGGGATTATTCAATATCGTAACATCGGATTCCTGGGTAATGCACATGATGCTCGACACCAGGACCGGATACGGCATGTTCATGCCTTCTCCGGTTCGCAGGACTTGACCTATGTAATCCTTTTGTTGCGCTGTGGCTTTAGCATGTTTGACTGTGACCGGCGCATCGGGAGCAAATCCATGCTGCTTTTTGGTAGCTGCATCGGTGCTGGTGTCGGTAGATTTCGGGGGATCGGTGGGATTCGTACCTGTATTATCAGGTTGCCCGATAGGTTGCTTGGTGCGTAGCTGATTGGTGAAGAACTCGATACCACCAGGGAGAGTGGTGACTTCATCGCACATGCTCTTGATGCACATAGCGCGAGTGAACGTATCAGTACGTTGCCATGACTTTTGTTTCCGGTATCGCCTAAGCTCATGAACTGCTCGATTCTCAAATGTCAGATCGAATTCATCACCATTTTTCTTCACTCCGCATAGGCAAAAATCCTTACCATCAAGAGTGAGGTAAACATCATTCCAGTCATTAGGTAACACGACTTTCCTATGATGCTTGCCAGATCGAACCGTGTAGATTGGCGCTGGTCCCATGTGCATCCAGTCTTGTAGGATGCCATTCACCAGCTTTCTAGTGGTGTCAAGAATATTCAATTCAACGGAAGTAGCACCATCCATTGTCTCGACAATTTTCCCGTCGAATATCGCGCCAGCTAAATCATCACTAACTAGATCGTTATTGATTAGCAGTGACCCCAGACCACCACGCTGCATAAACTCGAACCATGATCGGTTTTCGAGTGGCTGCTTGGTATATTCAGCATAGAGAGGCATGTCTATACCTGCGGCATTTTTATCACGCTGCCAACTCTAAGGTGCAGTGGGTGAGGTATTTTATTCAGCTTCGCAATCTGGTGCCAATATGCCTGGTCACCATAAAAGAAGGTCGCCACCTTCGGTAAGGTGTCACCACTCTTGACTCGATATGTTTTTGGAACTGGTCTGTCCGGCATATGGTGAACACTTTTCACTATGGTTTCCGGCCGCCAATCCCATACGTTCACTGAGAATTCTTGCCTGGTACGATTGCCAGCTTTGTTGATGATGTAATCGCCCCATGTTATTGCGGAAACCACCCACCACTTTTTGTGGTCATTGGTTTTATCATGAGGGATATCTCCACCAGCGTCAATCTTCAGAATCCCTGGCCGACGTTTTCTTGGAATGTATTCTGACATACGTTCCATGATGCGACATTCAGATTCGATACTCGCGTGAGTCAAGTGAGTATGTTTGTTCCAGCCGAATTGATCGAATATGCAGGGGATTTGCAACTCATAGGCCGGAGCGCCCTGCCATTCAGTGAATGAAATATTCCAGTGTCTCTGGACATTTTGCCAGCCTTCGCCCTGATGTTGAATGACAACAGTGGGACCAGTCAGTTTCGGGCGAACATGTATTTTCAGTTCGGGCGAAATGAATTCAACATGTCTCATTTTCTCGCCTTGATATCATCATTGGCTTTTGCCACTGCTCGGGCAATTTCCTTCCGGTCAACTTGCACCGAAACCATGATGGGTGGTATGCCACCATAATTGCCCTGATTTACGGTAGTGAAATTGCTGGTTCTGTTGAGTGGTGTCACGCTGGCTCCGCGAGGAAGATGCAATATTTCTGGTCCTGCCTCGCCGACTAGAGCAGTTCCAGCATAGGGCATGATACCACCCGTTGCAAAGCTGATCTTCGGATATGGTATTCCGTGCCAATGTCCTGTACTGATGCTCGGATGCGGAAGGTGATCCATAACCCATTGGAATCCTGCCTTGAATGGCTGCGCTATTTTATTTCCAATTCCACTCATGGCACTAACGATTCTGCCCGGCAGTTTCTTCATGAAATTCCAAACATCAGTTGCGGCTTGAATAACCTGGCTCTTGAATTTGAAGAACAGACCTATAATGAGTCCGATTGGCCCGCCGAATATCCCAACCAATAGTGGCCAGTTCTTCTTGACAAAGTTGATGACAAAGTTGATAGCTGTCATAAACGCGCCCTTTATGATATTCCACCCGGACACTATGACATTCTTTACCTGGGTGAAATGCGTAATCACTAGGACGATTATGGCGATCAACGCTATGATAGCGATGATTACTATGGCGATTGGGTTCGCATCGAGAGCTGCATTTACCAACCATATTGTTCCCTGCCAAATCAACATGGCTGCTCGGACGGCCAGAACCGCAACCTTGTATGCGAACATGGCTACTTTGCCGAGGTTTTGCGCCAATGTCAATAGTGCTAGTGCTGCTCTCGCCGCGAGTATGACCGCTTTGCCGTAGACCCATTGGGCTATCAGCAATCCAACCACTATCATGACAGCGTGCAAAACAGTTTGATGTTGCTTGAAGAAGGTGGTAACTCCATTCACTATGGAGCCTAGAATCTTGAAAGCAGGATGCAGGTTCTTCAACAACACACCAGCAAGTTGCACGACAACACCCAAAACCTGGAATAGTGTAGGTGCAATTTCCTGAGCAAATGCAACCTTCAAACCAGTGGTAGCCAGGTTGACTTGCACCATTGCAGCTCTCATTTGCATCATGCTTTTCTGACCATTACCACCGAAGTTCACACCCATAGATTCGGCTTGCTTGGTCAAGGCTTCCATACCTTTAGAACCACCACTCAGCAGTGGTAGTAATGTCTGCCAACTCCTTCCGAACAGTTTGGTTGCAACGGCGGTTTTGTTTGCCCCAGCAGGCATCTTGTTGAATTTATCTACCACTTCACCGAACATGGCGTCCATGTTATTTCCATGAGCCTTCACATCATTCATGGAAATTCCAAGTTGTTGCATT
>Ga0123355_10008295_pt1 | contig 15698 bp, 3 predicted proteins | sample TergutEmb28metaG_3_FD_89872 | JGI IMG/M metagenome (GOLD analysis project Ga0123355, IMG submission 89872) | Embiratermes neotenicus P1 segment gut microbial communities from Petit-Saut dam, French Guiana - Emb289 P1 | ecosystem: Host-associated > Arthropoda: Insects > Digestive system > Gut ... | reverse complement strand
GCGCGTATGGGTGAGGAGAGGGGGTGTATAGGGTCTTGGTGGGGAAACCGGAGGGAAAGTGACCACTGGGGAGACCTAGGCGTAGATGGGTGGATAATATTAGAATGGACCACTAGGAGGTGGGATGTGTGTATATGGACTGGATTGCTTCGGGTTCCGTGAAATGTGGGGGATTTCTTGACTAGCTGCAAACCATTTAGCTTCTCAAGAAGGACTCTGCACCGTGGAGTAAGTAAGTTTATAGTTGGTAAATAAAAGTCGTGTTTGGACTGAGTATGTTACACTTCTGGTTGTAAACGTAAATTGTTTAACGCATAAAATGAAATTAAGTATTCCATTGATTGTTAACTTTGTGTTCACGCCATCTTGTTCCGTACAGTGTTGCCGGCAATTTCTTCGTGAAGGAACGAATATTCCTGTTAGAAGAAAAAACGAACGGCAGATCCTGTGCAAGGTTCTTTAACATTGCTACCGGGACGGGGGGTGGGGGTTGGCGAAACTGGTACAAATTACCGGGGCCCGACTGTATGGCATATGTTTTGTCTTTCTCGCTAGTGTCGTTATTTGTCGATGTACAAATTAACCCTTTCAGAATAATCCCAAGTCACTCTGCGACTGCGGGTCAATCTTTCCGATTTAGTGTAAACATATATAGCCGACCGGCCCTTCCTGGGGGGGGGGGTTCCCCCACCGGGGCCCGAACCCGTTCTCGACGGCCCTGTTCTTGAATGTTAAAAAAAGGAAAGAAGGAAGGACGTGTGACGTAATACGTACATTGCCTCTCTTGTTGGTTTTTCGTTTCATATTAACAACGGCAGGCCGCTTCACCGCCTGGCTTATGGTTATCTCTTTTTGCAGTTCTGCCCTTGAGTACACAAGATTTGCAGTTTGCCCCCCACTATCTCTATCAGCACACGCACACAAATATAAATTTTATTCCTATGTCAGATATTGGGTTAGAACTAGGATTTTGTACAGGCTGGACTTCGACGTGCCTCTACCTTTGTCGTCATGCACATATACTCAGTTGCAGAGACTAAAATTTGGTGTCCACCATTTTTACGCCCTTTCTTTCTCCCATTTTCGTGGTTGAATGGCGTGTTTGGCGAAGCCGTGCATAAGCGGATGTAGGTACATTTGGTTCGGTATCTGAAAGCTTCTCGTGACATACATAGCCTAGATGGATGTGTCTGATAAAATTATGTCACACGCCTTCGTGCATAGTTTTTAATTGCGCAGGTTCGTTAAGACTTGAATATCACGTAAAATCCTTGGTTTTTATGTTGCAAACCTGTGATAGTAACATATCTGAAGATCGTGCAATGTGGGACAGGGTACCAGTACGCGGGCACCACTGGCCGCCTTCACAGATGAGTTTGTACTGCGGTAATGCAATGCTAATCAGGGCCTATAAATAACTCAAAAGCAGGGCGAGGTACTGTAAGAGAAGGACGATAATCAGACATGCGTTGGTGTAGTTGCGGTGGTCATTTACATAATTGAACAGTAAGTAGAACTCGCATTACTTGTAAGACTCGGAACAGATGACAGATAGGGTACTACAACGACTCGTTCGTATGCCCAGCTGGTTGGGATTTAAAATTGATCAGCTGACGTCCTTCACACCAATTTCTAGGTTGCTTTGTCGTACACTCTAACGACACAACCACCCCGTCTTTCTTAGCACAGCAGTTAAAATTGGTCATCGGCCTGCAGACGAGCACGTGACAAAGTTCGTGCTTGCTGTACAGTAAATCACGTCCATTTGCCGTAAGATTAAACACCCATATTGCTTCCATTTGTTTTGTATGGGCGTGAAACGCGGCCTGTTGTTACTGAAGTGTGTAAATTACAAGTGTTTGACAACAGAGTGCCCAGGAAATTGGATCCAAGAGGGATAAAGTATAGTTGAGCAGTTTTGTGTGTTACGTAACGAGGACCCCGTTGTATTGGGTATGCAGCTAGGTTAGGAGGCAAGGGAGGAGTGCAGAACTTTGCGTTTTTTGTGTGTGGTTTAAACGACGTCAGTTACCGAGGCTGAATAGCGTCGGGGAATTTTAATGGGGACATTTCATGGTTAAAGGCAGCATCGAATATGGAGGATATGGGAAATTAACAGTAAGACAAGCAGGTGGATGAAACTGGGCCGTAACTGTGTACTTCAGCGGGCGTTAATATTAGCAATTTCGAACCCCCACGGTTGTGTTTACTGCGAAGTGTCACAAGCGTTCACGAGGGTTCAAGGTCGTTGTTTAGGCCGTTTGACAACGATGTATTTAATGACGTCGCGAGTGTGAGTACCGCATCACATGATGTGCATTCGTATGTTGTCAAGACTGGACCAGCTTATTAGCACTGTAATTGGTAACATTAGTACAGTGACAAGCAGGTAAAACAGTTTAATTCGAAGTCTCATTACTGTCATCGCTGAAGCTTTCGAGTGAGGACTGTACCTCCGTTCATGATGAGGCTGCTCCTCTTCGACATTCTTGTAGGTTTTCTAACAGTGTGACACGTCTATCTAATGCCGAGGTTCAGACTGAGTGGAGCTGTACCTACGCTCCCACTGCATGCCTCACAACTCTGCATTTTACCTTGACGTGGCACAACTTTCACACGCTGACACTGTAGTATGAACTGCCTCGTGCGTCAGCTTCTTATCGGTAGTTGAACCACCTGCCCGCCCTCCGCCATGTGACATTTACGTATTTCCACACAAGTTCCTTTGGATTTTCCTGGCAGAACCAAAGTAATGAACGTAGTGCGCAGTGTCCGCGTTCCCGAGGTGTGGCGTCGGTCATCCGCGATGTGCAGCTGATTTGGTTTCTGCCCTTCTCGACGCCAACGATTCTCGTGAGCTTACTGCATTCCAATACGGACTGTGACGTCCGTGTCGGGATGCTTTTCACGTCGTCTAGCACAGTGGAATGGTCACACAGCTGTCAAGTAGGCCACTCGGGCCTCAGATACGACATAAATTTGTCGAGAAACAATTCCGTAAGTGTTTTCTAGTTCATTTCCATGTGATCGATCAGTTTAGCTACTATATATCGAGTGGAAAACCAGTTTATTGTCCGTTACGGATCATGTACAGTCCGTCCCGCACAGCCAACCTCCCGTCGTTGAAGGTCTTTCAGCCCCTTCCCCCCTCTATAAAGAGTCACGTGACGACAAGATTTTTTGCGGGTTTTGTGATTTATTGTTGCCCCATGTAAACAATACATTTCTGTGTTTCCTGTTTTGATTTTGCGCACTATTCCCAGGAATATAATTGTCGCATTGCGCTCTGTTAACATTTTTCTTCCGTAGTTGCAGTCCAGTTCTGCAGTAAATATAGCGCGAGTGTTTCTTCATACATATAAATATATAATGATGTATCAGTAGAACACAACAAAACTTTATTATGTTTATTATTGTATTAGGGCAACATGTTTCGATTCTTATAGAATCATCTTCAGACCCTTCTAAGATATCTTAGAAGGGCCTGAAGGTGATACTACAAGAATCGAAAGATGTTGCCCAAATACAATAATAAACATAATAAAGCTTTGTTGCGTTTGACTGATATATCATTATATATTTATATGTGTGTTAAACGCGCCGGGATGGCAAACATTAAAAAAAGGCTTCTTCATACCCCACAGCTTGTCGCTCTTATCGAATTATTTTCCTGAATGTGTGATGTACTTCAGACACTTAAACAGATTTCAGTTTTGGGAAAGGGAAAGATATTTTTTCCCCCTTCTCTTAAATGTGTCGACCAGCCTCCTTTTCAGTGCGTACCGGGGCATTTTCCCCCGGGAGTAGATTGGTCGTGGCGTGAAGCTGAAAACTTACCTGCATGAAGTTCTGAGGTTAAGAATGGATGGAGCTGTACCTCCGATTTGCCACATGCCTTCGCGGCGTGCACAGGGACAACTTCATCTTTGCATTACAGTGTAGAACAGCGTATGTCAGTAGCAGTCAACCCTTCACTTTTGTGAGTTTTCCACGAAAATGGAAATAGTACATTTCTACTTATTCCCTCTGCACTGCTGACCCCTTTACAAGCATTAGTAGTGTCTTCCTTGTGCTTTGGCAACGTTGCAAAGTGGTTCTGTGCGGCTGCTTCACGCTTGAAATGGTTGCAAACCTTAAAACCTTATGTTCTGGACTGTTTACGTAACAGTCCTTGGTCTGAAATTATAAATTAATAGTGAAAGAACACTTACACAAATACTTCAACATTACGACTAGAAATTTGTGTATCTTCCGTATGATTCGTCGGTGAGAGTCACGTGACATTTCGTTGCTACAACACGACGAGGTTTATCGGCAGTGATGACTAGCATCTTGTATAGTTATATCAGTCAGTTGAGCCGCCGCGAAGACGTGCTCTTTGGTCTTACATGGCGTATGCTGTAATCAACGAATTTGAACAGCTCTGTTAATGTTTCGTAGCTGCGCATGCCCAGGAAATAGTGGGGACTTCGTTTCTTCCAAGCAGTCGTAGTTGTGGTAATGGTACGTATTTCGATAGTGCAGTGATGCACCTGGACAATATTCTTCGTTAGATTAAGTTCAATGCGAAGTCTGGCTGGCTGACTGGCCGCCGGCTGTCGGTGTACGTGTCTCGGAAGCGTAAGTAAGAGTAAAGTTTCTTGAGCTGAAACGTAAATGTGAACAGGGTGGGATAAGTAGCATGTACTGACAAACATGGCGGCGACCCGCATGTTTTCTCCGTAATCTCTTTTTTGCCCTGGGTATTGTCTTCGTTCTTTTGCGCCTTATTGTTCCGTCTGTTTAGTGCTTGTACGTGGGTATACTGACTGTAATTCGAAATACGGAGAGGATAACTTAAGTTTTTAACTACGTGCAGTAACGTGATTGATGGCGGTATGAACCACCGGCGTTCGATTTTCCCTGCAGAGGCAAGGATTTTTGTTTACGCCACGCGAACACACCGGCCCTGGGGCCAGTATTAAACGGGCATCGTGGAATTTTGCCGTGGTAAATAAGACAGAGCTTAAAGTTAACTCCAGATCTCAATGTAATGCCAAGGTCGAGAATCTGCGGATCTTTACCTCCACTTCTCCAACACATTTACGTGACATACTTATCTGACATAGATGCTACTTTACTTTATTAATAGAAATGGGCTATTACCAAATCGTAGCTGGCGTGAAATGGAAAGAAATGGTAAGGGCAGGGCCATAAGGCGTTTCTCGCTTCAGCAATATTACCTAACCGTTTTGTAGAGACGTACTGCCTCCATATTCAGGGTGACTGAACTGGTTTGAATGGATGCTGTAGGAATACAGAGTGAAGTATTTTGTCTATTATGTTTAGGTATTTTTGCCAATCGCACCTACAGAGGGTTGGAAGATACATAGTGCGACGGTACCAGATGCTGTATAATACAATTTTTACCTCCTGATGATGAGCACAACAGTGCTTGAAACATGGAGAGGAATATAACAAACTTGTTATAAAACAATAATCTGTGCATTAAGTTGGTCACTTACTAAGATGCTACAGTTCTCATTCTGTTGTTGCTTCTGTAACTTATGTATTGTTTTTATTAAAATGAACTGTGTCTGATAGTAGTTGGCTGTTAGTGAAGTTTTACTGTGGTATTAAAAATCGAATACCATGGCTGCTATTTTAAGCTTTCGGACAAAGTATATACTTAGTTGTTAAGGCACGGTGTGACAGTCGCAGTACATTTAGAGTTAAAAACCGCTGCCTAGGGACCCTGTAGCTGTCACCGCAAGGTACTGTGTTCGGTGCTTGTGAAATACAGTCATTTTATATGTAAGAGGAAACACTGCAGTAATTTTGCTGAAAATGTTATGCGCCATCTCCTAAAATGTAGTCATCCGGGGATTTGTACACCCATGGTTTGAGGCATCCCATGTGACAACTTTAGACGTTGGAAGAACTTGCCATACATGTTTTAAAATGTGTTTTTGACTGTGTTATAAACTATTTCTGGCAGACAGGCCAGTGCTTGATTAGTTTTCTTAATTTGTAAGCGGGATTTTACACCATGAAGTTGAAAAAAGAGAGGAAATGTATTTAGGATGCAGGCACCTTCCCAGTATGCATTAGTTGCGATGTTACGTACCTCATTGTCCTTGATGATTATTTGTTAGTGATAAAAGTTTCTTACTGCACACATAAATCAATTTTCCCACCTAGACAGAAACTGTGCACTATCAGTTGATTAGATAGCGTATAGTTTCAGGAATGTGAAAAATTAATTATCGAATTTATTTCCGATCTCAGCAGTAATCACTTTGGGAGAAAATTCACAACACACAGTTATGGATTATTTATCTTAAATTTCATTTCATATTCAAACGCTTGTGCGAAACTTTCTGTTTTAATTCTTGAGAGTAGAGAGATGAGGAATTTCTTTGCCCTTCGCGGGAAGTGGAAAGGTAACGCAACGTTATATTGTCACCAGTACGGCTTAAATTCCTTTCGGTCCGTTCTAGTTCGTAAGTATCGCTTTACCATCTGTGATTTGGTCTTCCGAGTATTTTGTTTCCTGGTGGGTGATACTGCCAAGCACGTTGACGCATTCGATAGCGGCCTGTTCTTTGTAAACCCTGCGATCAGTTAGTTATGCATTTTTGTTTAGGGTTTTTTTTTGTAAACCCCCTTCTCTCTCCCCCAAACTTAATGGTCCGTACGCGGCTACGCTACTGAGACATTTGCTCCCTCTTTGTTTGTATGTTTTACAGACACTTCCTCATAATCAGTGGCGTAGCCAGTTTTTTTTACGCCCTGGGCGAGTAACCACAGTGGCCACTCCTAACAGAAATCACGAACTTCTGGGGGGAAAAACACGGTCAATAGAATTTTCTTCTATTTGGCTGGATAAGTAAAAATTTGTTGAGCGCGCAGATCAGTTTATTTCCATTCAAAACATTCATTTTGCTACCCAATTTCCCACCCCTTGGACCCGCACTGCTGCCCTCCTCCCACCAAATACACCCCTGCTCACAATTCAGGCCTCATTTCTATATGCTTATGCGTTTGTACAGTCATCAGTTTGTATAATTTCAGTTTTGATTGTGATCGTTTCTTCCATTTAATATTTTCGTTAATTGTCCATCCACGTGTAACTAAACAGTGCAGTCTTTCATCCAGTAGGTTCTTCGGTCCGACCTGTTGTTTGTTGTACAGCACAGGAATGTGAAGAAGCACCGCAACGGCTTTATGAGTTGCGCCAACATTCCGTAGAATGCCACAGCCTAAACACTGCATTTGGTATCTGTAAATTACAGCTGTGAATAAACACGTGCAACACGGCAGTGAGCACTGCATTTCATTCTCATTTTCTGCGAGTAACAGTTGGTCTGAAGCCAGCACCAACGTACACACTATTGTGTGTCGTCTTGCTCGCATTTGGAATTGTCATTGCCTCATAACCCTTTTCAGATTGTGTGTTGATTGAATTGAAGTGGTGGTGGTGGGGACTACGGATATACGGTGTAACGTAGTTTAAATTCTATTGGCGCTTCATTTACCTTTGATAATCCCCCCTTTTATAATTTGTGTTACCCAATGACGACGTTCAGCTTATGTATTGATTAAATAAAAAGGGAGGAAGTGTAGCGTTATGTAACTCGTAATGTAAATTTTATTGATTCTTCATTTGCGCTTGATACATATATTTGTGATTTGTGGTATATACTGCACTTCGAATGACGGTTATGAAGCGAAAGGAGGAACATCTTCTTTTGAGCGTAAGTAATCACTGCCATGTGAAATATTTAATGGGACCAGTTAACCTTTTAGAGCTTACTGATTACGTGATGCACCATCAGGTTTAACATTCAACATTTGTACACTGTGCCCACACTGTATTTATGTGTTTTGTCTTTATCTGAGAACAAACAGCGACTTCTGCCCCATATAACATAAACTGGCTAGTTTTTATAACAGATGAAAATGTTTACTGCGCGGTACGAACTGGGTCTTTAAATAAAGCATTTTGCGCTTGGTATGTAAAGGGTTAAACTTGTCAGTTCTAATTCACATGAGTTTTATTGTTTGTCCAGCTTTCGGTTACAGGCCATACCCATTGTATAGTGAGCAGTCATGTCTTGTCAGGGTCGTTTTGTTTGTGTCATCGAGATAGACTGCGTCTGATCAGTAAAAGTGACTGAATATGACAAGCTTGGCGCTGGTGCTCGTATTGTAACCTCGGATTTCGCTAGACAGATGGACATACAGGACCGCTGCCAGATGTTTTTGTGTAGGTGTAATTCATTACTGCAGTAAGCAACGTTACAGTGATGTTTCGCTTTCAGAACTTGACGTTACTCCGATTTATCATCTTAAGTACTTTAATTTCGGAATTCAGACGTAGCATCGCGTTATTCTTATGATTTTTGACCAACTCGTGTGCGCGTTCTTCTGTACGTCATTTTATGTGGTGTTTGTAAAATAAGTTCCTAATTTGATTTGCTAAAAGTGCTGTAAGAACGATGCGGAACGGTTTTCGCCTCATGGCCCTTGGATTTAATGTGATTACTGCCATCCACATCTGCCTGCTTTCGGGGAACGGCCAGCTCTCTCAGAATGGGAGATTATGCAGACCGTAATGTTTATACAATACCAGTACAACAATGATCGGACAACAGATTTGCAGGGAAATTGTTTGATCGACTAGGTCCAGAAGACTGCCGACAAGATGTAGTTTGTTGTTTCTTGTTGTGGGGGTGGGGAAAGTAGGAAGACGAGGAGATTAACAAAAGAAACCTCAGGACTTCGAAGGAAAGGAGCAAATAATCGAGCCCCCCTCCCCCCCCCAAAAAAAAGAAACACACACACACACACACACAAAATGTTGCCCGTGACTTCCTTTCCAGAGCGCTGGACAATGTTCAAGCTAGATGGCGTGGGTATGTTGTAGATGCAAATGGATTACTCGCATGCCGGGATATGATTGTCACAATAAGTCGCATGAAAGAAAGTGCATTTCATAGTCTAAAAACCGTTTCTCATGCGCACAATTCTTTTTGTATTTATATGTAAATCGGAAGACGGAATGTTTCTCATTACCATGTATTTGGTGCAGACAGTTCCCACCAGCCCTGGTAGCTGCATTTCCCCCCAATGACTTGGATGGTAACAGCTATGGTCATAAGCATTAAATAGTATCCGATATAGCACCTTGTTTATAAGCGTAACAATTTTAAGGGACAGCAGGTGACAGTTAACACAAATTGACAACAGTTCGTTTCAGAAGGCGTACACTAAAACCGCAGAGTTGTACTTCTGGAAGTGTACTGTGTATTGCTAACGTAGCTTTTGTGGATTGTACTGATGATCTTTCACTTTTGAGCGACCGTCTGAAATAGAAAGGATTTGACGACTGTCAAAATTCTTCCAAGAAATACTTTAAACAACGTTCTTTTTCGACTCCCAGGAGTGATATTTGAATATCAGTCGCACATTGACTTAGACCAGGCCTGCTGAACATTGTATGTGGCGCGGGCGGCTTCGGCAATTTGGCCTGCGAGTGGGCAACATGATGTTTTCCCTTATTATGGGAGCAAATCCATCAGACGATCCTGTATGGTAATATACTCTTTGAATGAGTAAGTGGAAAAATCTAGCCAGTACTAACACAGAAGATGAAAGGCGAAAGAATTTTTAAAAAGAGCTGGAGGATGCACTAACAATGTGATAGGGCTTGACAAGTCTAAAAATGCCACAGAATTTATGTTATTAAGGAAAGGACGAAATAAATTGGACAATTTAAAACAATTGCATCACATTTCAGTAACACGTTTATCCCATGTTTCGGCAAAACTGGATTCAAAACATTCTTTAAACTACACTATGTATTATGTAAATAAGACGAGCAGTGTACGTATAACTGAACACTGAGGCGCGTTCATGCAACCATTGTTGTAGTGGAAAAGGAGTAAGTATTACAATTCTGAATGTGTGTTTATAGCCGTAGGTATCCAGCATGCAATGCGCATGCGCCATTTTGTCGTCTGTGGCCTGTCCGGCTCGTCCGTAATTTTCCACATTGTCTCATAAACGACACGATTTCCGAAAAAAGAAGATATTGAACACAAAACTTGTGTTTTGATTTCTCTACAGCATTTGTCTGAAACGTTTCTCATTCTCAGAAGAATTAGGCGAGATGCGATAAAAAATGTGTATTGGTCTACATGTAAAGTACCCGTTATTCTTGTCAGATTTTAATGAAACTTTAAGTTACTGGACAGATTTTCGAAAAATACTCAAATATCAAATTTCATTAGAGCACGGTACGTGGGGGCGGAGTTGTTTCATGCGGACAGACGAATGAACAGACAGACATGAAGCTAATTACACTTGATAACCAATAAGATGCAACTATTTTGATTTTTTAAACTTCTAATCGGCTCTACATGTTTCGGGCGATGTTTTCGCACATCATCAGGAGCTTATAACTGTAACTACAGCTTGTGGCATTGTCCACCGATGTTGCTGCTGGCTGGTGTTGCGTATTGGGTGGAACTGACTTGGCGATGTTTTCGCCCATCATCAGGAGCTTATCACTGTAACTACAGCTTCTGGCATTGTCCACCGACGTTGCTGGTGGCTGGTGCTGCGTATTGGGTGGAACTGACTTAATTCAGTATTGGGTGGCTGGTGTTGTGTACTGGGTGGAATTGACTTAAGTCGGTATTGGGTGGCTGGTGTTGCGTATTGGGTGGAACTGACTTAAGTCACTCCACCCAATACGCAACTCCAACCAGCAGCAACATCGGTGGACTATAGCAGAAGCTGTAGTTACAGTGATAAGCTCCTGATGATGGGCGAAAACATCGCCCGAAACATGTAGAGCCGATTAGAGAGGTAAATAAATAAAAATAGTTACATCTTATTGGTTATCATTTGTAATTGCACTAACGATGCACGGAAACACGAACGTTAAAGACATGAAGCTAATAGTCGCTTTTCGCAATTTTGTGAACGCGCCTAAAATTGAGATTTCCATCATACTAATACAATTTTTATTGTCGGCCTGTATTTGTATAAAGTACGAATACCTGACGATGGCCACGTAAGACCGAATGTGTAGTAGGTCGACGTACAATAAGTTAATCAGCGTCGTGACTGATGGTTTTCGTTCTCCATATTTATGTAGATAATGAATATGGACACGTGTTCAAACTCGGAACGTTCATGAAGGAATGCTGTCTGCGCCACCTAGAGTTCACACAATCGCTGCCACCAGACTCTTGGCCTTTTTTGATTAGAGTTTAAAACGCCTAGTTTTTGTGGGGCCGGTTTGTATTGGCACATTCTCAGGCATTACATTCAAATGTGATAGCCAATTATCCGGATGTTCTTTGGTGGTTGTTACGTTATTCTCAGTTCTCTAATATAATCATTCCATGTATGGTCTCATTCTGTATGCCGCAACTGCTGTGAAGAATGAACACATTTCTTCCTTGTCAGTTCTTATTGGTTGTGCCGTTTTCAGTCCTCCGTTCATATGTATTTCTAAATGCATCCTCTGACTAAGGCTTACTTTTGGCGTTTACTTAGTACTGTACATTTTATAGTGCTTCAGACCCATTTAACTATTTAGCTTTATATTAAAAACTTGTGTTTCCTTACGGCATGTGTTACAACATATTTTTTGGCTGCACGTTCTCTTTTTAAACCGGTTTTTGCCCTTATCATCGGCTCTTTTCCTCTAAACCATTGGGGGGGGGTGTTCTCAAGTGGAAATTTTGTACTGTGTCCTTGAGTGTTGGAGTGAACTAACGCGGGTTGAAGTGGGAGAGTCGGACACTCTTCCCATGAAGTCGGGCCGACCTATCTGACATAGGTTCGTTTGACGGCTGTGCTGTTTAGAAAATTTGCTGTATTTTTGCAGGTTAAAAATCGCGTGTAATTGGTTATTATTTTTAGTTTGTGGTTGCTAAAATGGGCACTTTTTCTTTACGTTGAAAGCAGAAAGTGGAAACTGGAGGGAAAAAGTCATAATCATTAGTCACAGTTACGCCAATCGATTTCCGAAGTGCTGTACTGACAATGAACTTACACTGTTTCTTAATTAAGATTTCTCCATCTTTGTACGGAACCGGAGTAGCGTAATCGGTATAGTGACTAGATTGTGGGCTGGGCCGTCTGGGGTTTGAACCCCAGTAGGGGAAGGAGTTTTTCTCCAAAACGCCCTGACCGGCCCGGCCGGGGCGCAAATTTAGTCACTCACATCAGTCGGTACCGAGTTATGGGTGAGTGGAGCTATACCTCTGCTCCAACCCCGTATGCCTAATGGCGTTGGCAGGGACAGCTTTACCTTTTACCATGTTCGTACATAGCAGATTATATTGGATTGCTTCAACACCCCATTTCAGGTTTCCGCTTTTGCTTTACAAATTTTAAATTTATAGTGTGCCATGATATTGAGTATGTTTTCTTGAAGTTTCTTAAGAGCTTGCCAATTCGTAAACGACACACTTTTGAGTACGAACTTGTGAACACTTTTGCGGGGGTTTTTTTTTTTTTCCCCCCCGCCCCCCGCCAAATGAAGTTTCGCGTATGTGCTCTCGCCTTTACATGAATAGTCGCTGTTGGGTGGCCAGCAGTGCTTCGTGTCTACTGGGGATCTCGAGCCGCAAGCCGGATTTCCGGAGATTTTCGCGGTTTTCCTTGGTTCATCTGAAGAAGTGCGGATTTCCTTAAACTAAGCACTGTAGCTTACTTCCAGTTTGCGCAGTCACAAGCATACTTATTCAGTGTTAGAAGGTCTTTCCTCATCGCTTATCTTAAACTCCATGAACGAAGAAAGTTAGAGGCTCCAAACTTCCTATAAGTTATAGTGTTTCTCTAATGAGCCGAGTGCTGTGTCTTGATATGGTAACGGAACTTTTCTAAAATTAGCTTCATATTTTCAGCAGAACTTTAGGCAGTTTTTCATGGTATGTGTAAACCAGTGATGTACTACTGGCTGCTGCATCACGTTATTTAACGACGCTGTCTGTTGCTGATCGTGATAGTGTCTGTGATAGGTGAAGGAGTGAGTGTTTGAGAATTGATGGAGTGTTACTGATGGGGGAGAAACCGTGTATCTCAGAGGAGAGCCTGTTCCAGTGTTCGTCAGGGCCACGTGGAGTGGCCTGGGATTGAACCTGCTCCTCCGTAGTGAGAGGCCGGCGACTAACCAAATAGGCGTTGAATATAAGTTTTAGGCGGGGTTGTAAATATTAAATAGGCAAGGAATGATAGATTTTCCTATTGCGGAGGGGAATGGGCTCTGGGCCCTGTTATGCAACAACTGTAGTTTGGCCTATTAATTTGTTTCTTTATACCTTACGTATTTTTGTTTTGAGACAGCCTGCAGTGTCATGTTAACCGACAAACTGGTGCAGTTGATTTCTGTTTAGTTCTTTAATAAATGACCTACTTTCAGAGCGGAAGTGTTCCCTGACGTATGTACAGAAACCCGTGATTGGACAGTATCCTGTGCCATGTAAATGCAGCTGACATCTTGTTTCCCCATAACACGTTTTAGTATTATCTTCTCATCTGCGATTGCATCTTCAGAGTGATATTTTCTTTCGAGGTTTCACAGCAATTTTGTTGTATTTTTGCCATGCGTGCCGCACGCCACACCCACTTGAGTCTCTTGACGTGAATAAATGTCCTCGCAATATCAGGCGAAGAATGCAAGGTATGAGGCTCCTGATGATGTTAATTTTTACTTTACTGCCACTTCTTTGCCCTCGGGACAAAATTAATCTCTAGGAAGGAAACATCGGCATATCTTTTACTGATAATTCGACACGGCTTGTAGGGGTATTGTGCTCTTTACCCCCCTTTCTTTAATTTGATTTTGTCTTTACGAAGCCATACCATGATTCACCAACTTTACGCTGGGCTTGTCGTGATAAGTTGGCAGTTTTTCACTGATTCATTAATTGCCTGCTTTTGTGTCACGTGAAGATTCATTGTTGTGCTCGCAAAATACCATCTGTTGGCGCCCACGCGATTCTCTTGAATTCAGTACATATTCTAACATACTGTTTCATGAGGATCCATTTTAATATTATTCCCCGTTTACGCTTATATCTCCTACATGGAGTTTTTTGAGGCTTGTCGGGCAAAATATATACATGTCACCCCCACCCCCTTTTGCGTGGTACGCATTTTGTCATCCTCTACTAATCGCCTTACCATGTGATCAGGCACACGGTTCACGTGTTTTTATTTTATTTTTTTTTTGTTTTCCTGACCGTGCATCTCAGTATAATCTTAGTAATTGACCAACGTAATGCACAAACTCTTGTTTTATAATAAGTTTACTATATTCCTCAGGTAGAGGAATATAGTAAACTTATTATAAAACAAGAGTTTGTGCATTACGTTGGTCAATTACCAAGGTTCACTTGTGTTTTCTTCTTCGGCCTGTTGTCTAGGTCTTAATATAAGCATAAGCTCTCCAGGTGATTTACCGGAAGTTGTACTTCTGTCATGTGTTTCCTAAATTCTTGTACTGTCCAGTGCAAAGATGCATCTGGTCCGATAATCAAATTCTCGGCGGTGGTTAAAGCTGAGAGCGATGGAAGGAATGCGATGTGTAATGAAGGCAAGACTTTGTGTTTCTTTTGCGAACTGTGCCTAGTGAAAGCTTAATACAGACTGTCGTACGGTTGTTTTAATTTACGCAGATATTGTGATTGATGTCCCATACGGCTGTTGTAACCAAACCTCTATTCGCACAAACAGGAGGAGAAAAATGGATTGCGATTTTGTAGGCTTATACGTTACAGCCTTTGATGCCGAATTATTACAGATGAAAACTTATTTTTTCCGACATAAATTACACTACAGACAGTCCCTGTCACATCGTTTTTACGAACCGTTGTTGAGCAGATCATTTTACGACGTATCAAATCGTATATAGCCCGAAATTAATTTTATTGTGTTCGTATTTACTTCACATATTAACCATGTGACACGATGCTTTGTGTCCAGCTTGTATTTCTACAATTTCGCAGCACGTAGCTTAACAAATTTCTGTACAGCGTGACGTATATGAAGTGGGAATTACACCTGTAATGAATCGATTTGATCCGAAGTTAAATGCACCTGACATTCTCAAGCGTAGATTTTCAATTTTCAGCTGTCACTGAAATGCAGTAGTTTTAGAGATGAAAGTCGCTGACGCACTAAGAGATCATTACGCACGAATGTTATGTACTCACATGAATAATTCTCAGCGTAAGACGAACCGTCATCGGACGTACTTTGTTGTCTTGTGAGCTACAGAGCTGTGCACTCTTGATTTGTGACTGCCATCCTTTCGGAGAAAGACACTGCAATTTTTCGACACTGTAGGGCTTTGACGATGGAGTATGGACTCACTGACACAATACAGAGTGGCCCAAAAAATTTAAACACTCTTTACTCATTTTTAATGTCAAATGTGTATACATTTTTTGGGCCACACTGTATATTTTCTCGGACGGCTTCCGAAACATCGCGTTTTTTTTTTAAACTTCAGACGATGGACAAATGGAAAAGACTGCGTCAGGGATTGCAACTTTTATTTGAAAGTTTTTTTTGGGGGGGGGGGGGGGTGTCTTTTTTTTTTAAGGAAAAAAAAGGAATTTGTTTTAGTAATTCAAACTAGTTATGTGGGGATGTTTGGAGCAGGTAATTTTTAAACCTAAAAAAATTATTTT
>Ga0123355_10008294_pt1 | contig 15699 bp, 11 predicted proteins | sample TergutEmb28metaG_3_FD_89872 | JGI IMG/M metagenome (GOLD analysis project Ga0123355, IMG submission 89872) | Embiratermes neotenicus P1 segment gut microbial communities from Petit-Saut dam, French Guiana - Emb289 P1 | ecosystem: Host-associated > Arthropoda: Insects > Digestive system > Gut ... | reverse complement strand
GTGAAACTTGGCAAGCAGACTCGCTAAACATGGTTGTCCTACCATCTACCGGTGCTTGGCGCTAACACAACTGCTGTGCAGATGGTGGCACCAGTCCGGAAAATTTTGGATCCACCCACGTAGGAGGCTAATATTAAAGTGGATATTTAAAAATATGTACAAGGTGCAAGGGCATGAACTGGATTTTTCTGGCTCATGACAAAGTTCAGTGGCAGGCTAGTGTTAACTTGGCAATGAATCTTTGCATTTAAAATATGGTGGAGAATTTTGTGACCAAGCAAGCAGTTACCATCTTCCAATGATTTTGTTCTGTGCAGCTAGAAGAAACTAGCCCTGTTCTCTGTATTCCCCCTTCAAATGGTTAGTCATTCCACACTACTCTTGACCCTCTAACATATAGTATTTAATTTCACAGCATGGCCAAACCACATCAATCTTGAATAAAACATGCATTCTCAAGGTTCCTCAGTATGTATTTTGTATACAAAGCCCTAGTACTTGAGCAAATTTAGAAAAATGACATTTAGTTCTTCCTCCAACATGTTGGTAATTTTAGGGATTAATTTCACACAACAATGCCTCCTACCATTTAGCCAGCTGGGATAGCTGAACAGTGGGAGTTCAGTTCCTGTCAAGGGCAGGGATTTTTCTCTTCACCCCCAAGTTCTGATAAATTTTCATATCCAAGAATTACTGGCAACTCCTGCAGGATAAAGGGTTCGGAATGTGAAGCTAACCTTTCAGCTGCATCTAGTACTGAGGTCTTAGCATGCATGTAAAGTTTGCCTTCACATCCCATAATTGAGTTAGGCAGAGACTACTGCACTTTTGCATTTTCATTCTCTTCTTGATTTATCTTCATGAGAGATCTGCCAGTACTGCAGAACTTAAAAAAAGGTACCAATTCCATGTATCTGAATAAATTTTTCTTAACACTATATGTAATATGAATCATTATACTAGAACAGGGGCATATTGAAAAGTTTCTGGATTGAGTCAGTAACGAAATATGTGTTTACCTTTTTTATAGGTCATTATTGTACTCTTGAAAGTAGTCCCCATCTGAGATACTGCAATGGGTACAGCTTTTCTGACGCTGCTGAAGGCATTATTAGAAATGGCTTTTGTAACTGTGTACATAACGGTCGGCGAGTGTTCCTAAATTTCAGGGATGTAATGGAAACCACATCCTCATAGTTGCAGTCTCATTTCCAGAAACAAGAAATCACAAAGGGGCACATCAGATGAGTAAGGAGACTGAGGGACCACAGCACTGTTTTAGTGGTCAAAAATTACTGCTGGTTCTTCTAGTTAGTGAGCAGCTAAGGCACAAATTTCTCCATCTGTCGCATGTTCAAATTATCCCTTAGAATTCACTGGCATCTTGCAGACCAGGGGCCTAACCTTCTGATGACTTCTGAAATAGGAATTTGTCAATTTTTGTTGACAATTTTGTGAACTTCCTTCACATTTCTGTCTGTGAAACCTGTGGAGGGACAACCTGAATGATCACAATTTTAACTGAAGTTTCTGTACATTTGAATCAAGGAAACCAATCAAATCTCTGTTCTCCCCATAACACTGTCTCTGAAGTTGATTCTGAGCATTTCGTATGTTGCCAATGTAGCTTTTTGAAGTTTGAAGCAACAACAATACACCATTCTTTACATTAACGGTTACAAGGCCACATACTGCCCTGAACATGCATACAAATAAACATCCATTAAGAACAAATGCATAGGTTAGTGGCTGTATATCTCAAAAGACTGATTCCAAAGATGGTGATACTGTCGCACTTCGTGGCTGACAGCTATACTTCCCACACTCTCGGTCCTAACAGTGTAATCGAGGAGCTGCACACACTTTAGTATATTGGTAATTCCTCCCATAGTAATCAGGTATTTAGAATGCAGAAAAAGGCAATTAGGATTATGGGGCATGGTAACAGAGTATCTTGTAGAAACTTGTTCGAAGAATTAAAGATTTTACCACTGATGTCACAATATATAATTTCCTTACTTACATTTGTGTCAAATAACAGGGAGCAGTATTTTGCAAATTCTGAAATACACAACATAAACACCAGGCACACTTCCAACCTACACCTATATATTTGAACATTTACCATAAAGGATTTTATTATTCAGGTATTAAGATTTTCCATAGTTTTCCACGGGACACCAAAACATACATTGATAATCCGAGAGCATTTAAAAAGGCAGTAAAAAAATTTGTATAACCAAACTCCTCCTAATCATTAAATGAATATTATGATAATAATCTCAGAATTAACTTGTAAATACCTCTCATCACATAGTATTGTAATAATTGTATTAATATCCAATAATTTTCGGTATCTTTCACTTATATGGTATTACTGTTTTATTGTGATTTATCATATCTAACTCTAAATATTTGATTATACACCATAGCTAATATAACTCCACAGATACATTACAATCAGAATGTTGTCTATTTAGATACATAGATGATATTTGTAACCTTATTTCTGTATTGACAAGTTCCATATCCGACAGGTCGGGTCACAACCCCTAAGGATCAAATGAACGCAAAATAAATTGAAGTTATTCAGTTTAGATCACGAATTGTATACGGTTACATTACGTAACTCCGTGATGCACAGTTACTCCGTGATAGATTTTGTTTCCTCCCTCCCGGCGTTACTTGAATTCGGGGCCATTTACATTTTTGACGATAGATGGCAGACGTATGCACAATTATAACCGTCGTAACAGACTAGTTGATCTGTGGTCGTAACTGGAACTTTCTGTGGCAAGTACAAGAAATGTTACAGACGGTAAACAGCAGTTTGTTTGCGAAGGCACTGTTTGAACTCTTGTGTAAAAAGTTTGGTTGCACTTTATTTTATTTCGGCTCTTCTGTTAGGTATGTGACCTCAGTTTTTAAGCCAGTTGTGGGTAAGTGTTTAATACATCATATATCTAAACTACATACGTACAGAGCATATAGTTTTCATTACATAACCTTAGGTTTGGAGACAATTTTCTTAGCTTTTTCAAGGTTTGGGTAACTGTTCCAGGACATGGTGCCAAAATGCAAAGCACGTAAGAGGTCTTACACAACTGAAAGTATGAAGGAAGCGTTAAGATTGATAAACAATGAAGGATGGTCACTATACAAAGTTAGTATGTGGTATAATACACCCTAGAGCACTCTGAAAGACTACACAAAAAAAGTTTGTGGAAGATCCTGCAAGAACTAGTATGGCGAAAATTGGACAACCATTTTTAATGCCTCCCGATATTGAAATCAAAATATTAAAGTACATTCTCAACATGCAAGATTGATGTTTAAGTCTAAAAGTCAGTCAGGTTAGACTTTTAGCTTTTAAAGTTGTTGAAGCTGCAGGGATAAATTGTAAGTTCAACTGGGAGAGCCAAATGGCTGGTTGGTATTGATGGGACAAGTTGATAGAACGATATAACTTGTCTCTGAGGACACCACACAGTCTATCAATTTGTAGAGCATCAACAGTGAACAGTAATATGCTCAGTGACTTTTATGAAAAGGTGGAGAATCTGTTGACAGAATTGGATTTAAAGAGAAACCAGTTCATATTGTGAACTCTGATGAAACTGGCCTCGCTTATGTCATATAATCTGGTAAAACAATCTGCCAAATAGGGTGAAAATATTGTAATGGATAAGCCCTGGGTTTAACAAATAACAGCGTTCATTTACACTACAGATAAAACAAAACTGTTAGTAATGGAAACAGAACACTCACAATAATTTCAAGAATCACTCTCAACAGGTAACTCTGCACTCATACATTCAGAACTCCAGGCTCGTAGCCCCCACACTGGTCTCGAACACAGTGCTTCGCACATTTGATTCCCTCACTTTACACTATGCAGTTCCTCAGCTGAATCCCCTTTGCTCTCCATTGTACACTCTCCTCGCTCTGCTGTACGCCACACACTCTGAATCACTGTGACAAGACTGTCTAACTCTTGCTATCAGATGGCCTTACGTAGTGCTTATTGCAAGCCTTATACTTCCTTTGCCGTTCTAGTCAGTGCTGGGTATCCCTAGAATGTTCTATCTCCTTCTCGTATGGGAAAATTCTGGCAGCCTTGATGCCAGAGGCTTGGCTGTTGTCCTCTGTTGCATATGATTATAAACAAAACTGGTGACATGGGTGTCACCACAACTTTGCTGTGTTGCATATGTGCATCTGGAATGAGAATCCTACCTGTGGTAATTTTCAAAGGTGTAAGAAAGAATGTGATTGGCTGAAACCCCATGTGTTCATTGGTACATCTGTCACCGAAGGGTTGGATCAATACCGAACAATTTGCAGAGTGGTTTCAGCACTTCATTGAATGCATTTCGTCTCACAGACTTGTAGTTCTCTTCATGGACTCACATGTTAGTCACACAACTCCTGAAATCCTCTCGAAGACATCATACAATGGCATCCATCTTGTAACATTTCCATCTCATACTACACTTCTACTGCAGCCTCTGGATATTGGTATTTACAGGCTACTGAAGGAAGGCTGGAGGAAAGAAATGGAGAAATTTTTGACTGAACATCACATAGCAAAGCCTGACCTCTGTGACTTTAATGGACTATTGGGAAGCACTTATTGTGGTGCCTTCCAGTCAGCAACAGTGTGTAACAGTTTTACAAAAACTGGCATATTCCATTTCAATAGGGATGCTATTTCAAGATGAAGCAGTTGCTCCATCTCTTGTCATTGAAAACAAAGATCCAAATGACAATGAGGCTGGAATGACTTCAGGTGATAATAAACAAAGATGTCATCAAGGATACACTTCAGTTTCCTGTGACCAAAACATGACATAGGATGACCAGAAACAATCCGTCTGCAAAGGTATTTTCTCTGTCTAGGCAAACAAAACAACCCATACCGTCCATATCCTTTATAAAGAGGAAAAAAAAGGGCACAAAATAATGATGATGTTTGTAGTTCTTGTGAAGGATTGTATTCGGATGACGCTAAGAAAAAAAGTGGCGTGAATGGATAGAGTGTTCATTTTGTCGTGTGTGGTATCACACAACATGCCAAAAAGTTGTGGATGAATATCACTTCATGTGTGATGGTTGTGAGGATTCCAATGACAGTGAATAATCATACTATGTTTATTTAAAAAGACAATGTTTGTAATTTATACCATTAAACCAGTTCTCATGGACTAAGAAAAACTGCAACGCATGTGTATAGTTATCATTTCAGTTTTGTATTAAAAGGTAAAGCAGTCCAGTTACAGGCCTGGAATGGCCCAGAGGGTTCCAGGAAGTTAAGGTTCCCAGATTTCATGACAATGGCACGGGATGGTGGTAAGGTTGTCAGCCTTATCCACCGGCTGCCTTTACCCCCAGGAAATACTCCTGGTACTCATTTCTGTTAGAGGCTGAGTCGACCCCAGGGCCATAGTGTGATCGAAAGGATTTTATGTCAATGAAAAATTCCAGTGACACCAGCTGGGATCGAACCAGCGACCTACCAATTTGTAGCACAGCACCTTAACCACTGTGCCACCACGGTCCCCTTCAGTTTTGTATTAGTATATTTCTATTATTATTTTGTATTAACGCAGTGACATATAATCAATAAATAACTTTTAATCATGGAATAGCTTCTGTACTATCACAGACTCACCTGTATATCATTGAGCTACCAGATTTTGCTAAGTTATTTTTACTGTAATTTTTTTAATTAAGCAGCAGTTGAATTCTGCGTTCAAAATTGCTGAGTTGTAGTAAAAGAGATGCTTTTTTTTGGTTCTAATTACAAACATATGTTATTAAATTTATGAGCAGCATGCTGATAAAAGCTTAGTATCACGAAGTAACCTTATCTTACCATATTTTCGTTAATAGACTACTTTTAATATTTACTCTACGTAATCACCCAACCAGAAGATTTAGTAACTGTTACCACTACTGCCAGTTATTTGACTCTCACCTTTCTCACATTAACTTCTCACTTCATTCCATTCCCCAAGTGGTCTCCTAAACAAAATTGTGTATGCATTTATTGTTTCACAGATTTGAGCTACTTGTCTAGTCCATCATAATTCCCATCGATTTAAATATCTTAACAATTCAAAGTGACCTATTTAAACCATAAGTTCTTCATGATGCGATGCCCTGCATCACCAACTTACTCATCCATAAAATTTACTTGCTACATTGCTTGTAATTTACTTAATTGAATTTAATTGTAATTTCCCTCAGAAAAAGAGACCATATTTCACAATTATGTAAAGGAAGTGGCAAAACTGACTTGCATATGTATTACATAATAAGAAAATAAATTCTGGGTGTGCTTATTATTCTGTTTTAAGCTGTTATCGTCTCATTTTCATAGTGTGAAACAAACCTACCACACACGCATATTTGCATGCATTAGTGTTTCCAGACATTTACTTAATGTCTCAACGCTTGGGCATTGTTTATTACAAATATTACAATTAGGTTTTGTTTATTTTTTAACACATCATGTATTTAGTTGTATCAACATTTTAATAATGGACTAGTTCCTGTGACAGAAAGCAAACATTGTGTTTTTCTGACTTATGTTGACACACACACATACAAGAAAAAAATTCGTATATTGAATTTACAGGAATGGAGATGTTGCTGTAGTAACAGGACGTATGAAGAGAGTGGCTGATAACCCTGGCTGCATTTGTTGGACGGGCTTGGTAATCTTGTCTTGTGCCGTTGGTATTTTGCTGATAATTAATGCAGGTATTCTAACGTATGGATATTACAGTACTTGTGGAGAATACAGGCAAGGTCTTTCCAAAAACAGTCACGTAACTGGCCAGATGGCAGCAGCTATTAATGCTCGGCTGTCATGTGGAGCTATATTTGACTTCATGGATTACTTGGAACCTGTTACAAGACCATTCCAAAGAAAGGAGTATATAAATTATAACCGCCCACATGAGGAGAGAGACTTTCAGCGAGGGCCATTCATCAACACTGGACTGTCTCTTCAGATAGCCATAAGTTCTGCTTGGATAAATTGTATTGTTTGGATTGTTATCTTTGTAAGTAATAGTTTTATTGTATGTAATGAAAGAGATTGGTGCAGACGAACAAAATAAAAGTGGAAAAAGGTCCTGCATTTCAGAATACAAAATCTTTCTCTATTGAATGTTTACTTTCATTAACATCAGATAAGAACTTATTATTGGAAGTATGGTGTAGCTATTCAACCCCACCAAAGCTTCAGGTCTCTGGATTTGTTAAATGTGTACCATATTGAATAAATTTCAGCTGTATGGTCCATACCCATTTGTAGCCTATTTTCCTCATTCTGTAAGGAAAGCTGTGCTGAGGGTACCTTGTCCATGTATTTGTTTCCATCCCACCGTTAATTGCAAACAAACTGACAGATTTTAATGAGACTGTTTTGGGGAAAGTCATGCCACTAGAGGCCACCTCATCTTTGTAATTCCCTGTCAGTAGACCAATATGCTGGTTATTCAAATTTCTGAGTTGGGAGTGACGTAGCAAACTGATATAAGGTCTCAAACTTTTATGTAATATTTTTTGTAGGAGATAAAACTACAATAGAGCTTTTTGTTTAGTGGTGTTAATTATGAATCACTGGAACCATAGGTATAGATCATAAACATTACTAAACATTCTACATGTACAACTTTTTCTGTGTTAAAAAAATTGCCAACATGCTACTGGTAAAAAGAGTTTGTATTATGTTATAGATTTAACATAAGCAGAATTTGTGCTACCATTTATTACAAATATGGATAACTAAAATGAATTCAATACAACTCTAATTAAGTGTTCCTGATTTGAACATCTTTCCTCATTTGATGTTCAGTTTTATTTTAAATGATCTGAAATCAATATCTGTAGTGTTAAGTTTCTTTCATTTCAGATTATCCACAGGTAACATCCAAATTCACAGCTCTCAAAAGTGTGCATTTCACTGTAATTATTTTCAACTTCTTCCTACCTTTACCACATAACTGAAGCAACTTAAGGAAGCTGTAGTTTTTGTGTATGTACCAATCATATCATTGAAATCTGCAACAAGTCAACTTCGAAACCTTGTAATCTAACACAATTTTCCATTACCATACAGGTTTCACTCATAGTCTGACAGTTGTGTTGGTTACTTATTATGGGGGGGGGGGGAAGGAAAAAACTAACAGGTCTATGAAACACAGACAGCAATAATGTCTGTTTGGTTCCTTTTGTAAATACTTAAATTTGGCCACTGTTTTGGACTTCCTAAGCCAGTATTAATATTTAAAAACCACTGTGCTTCTTTGTACATGCTTGTTACAACTCCTTTTATGTTTTATTTATTAACCTTTCAAAGCACAGGTCTAAGTACCTATAACAGAACTCTACACCCTGCCGAATGTATTTATATATTAGAACTTGGTTCTCAGTGTAAACATTGAGTGTTTCCCTAAACACCAGTAACTGGTTGACTTTGTAATTGTGAAGCAGTGTGTTTACTGTGTGGTAGTAACTGAATTTATAAATAATATTTCAATGAATTTCATGCTTTGGGGTGTTCAACAGTTTAATTAAAAGTACAATGGACAAAATGAAAAGCACATGTCAGCACTGAGAGTCAGAAGAGTATGGTTGGTACAATGACTGGATAACTTGACAAACAAAGCACTTCAGTTCGGCTCATAGCAAGGGAAAGAGATTTTTCTCTTCTCTAAAGCTTCCATTCTGGTTCTGGGGCATATCAGACCTCCTAATTAAAGGGAATTGGGGGTTGTTTCTTTGGTGTAAAGTGGTCAAAGTGTGAAGCTGACCACTCACCTCCATGTAATGCCAGAATCATGAACACATGGAGCTATATGTCTACTTTCCCATATGCCATCATGTTGTGTAATGGGATAACTTTACATTTTATATAAGCACTACACTGTAATTAGGGTTAGCATTTATGTGCACCATTTATTTTCACCATCAAATCTAGTTGCCAATCCCAGTGGCTGTGTGGTGGAAAGCATGGGTCTGTGGCCACTCACTTGCAGGGGTTGTGGGTTTGAATCCCAGTGGGGGCATTCATTCTTGTGGTTTGCAAGACAACATGTACGTCCTCTGTTGTTCAGGGCACAAATTCTAAATTTGATTTCTTCAACACATCAGTGGCATTTTGTACTATACTATCTTTATTCAGTCGGTTTCACCATTAACTTTATTATTCAAAATTTCACATCATTTCCAAAGTAAAGATGATGTTAAATAAGTTCCATTTGTATAGCGAATTGCAGTTTTTCTCATGAAGGTCACAAGTGGGGGGGGGGGAGACACACACACACACACACAACTGATGCAGACAAGTGAAGCTTCGACGATGACCTTTAAGGATGATGCACTGGAAACTGCAAAGTTATTTTACACCAGATGAATGGAGCTTGTGTACCTTTTTTGAAAGTTAAAATAATGAATGTGCAGGAAATGTAATTTTAACTTTGGGTTTAGAGATGGAATATATTGTATTTAACACAAGCAAACAGTTGTCATTCATATATACTCTGTCATGATTGGGAAGCAGGAAAAGTCACTGCAAAGGGCCAGTTCTTAATCCAGAGGAGTCCTACAAATTTTGTATATGTGTTTATGTGAGTGCGCTTTGATCAAATGCAAGAATAATCATCTACGCCTAAAATGCGAAGATAGAGAGGTCTGAACAAGAAAGAAAGAGGGTTAGGAAAGAATATGATAATTATTAGTCATCTGTTGTTTTAAAATGATTTCACAAGCTTGAGGGTTGGGGCCTCAATTCAGCAAAGGTGGTTTCTCCTCAATCTTTCCCCACCCGTGACATACATGACATAGTCAGACACATCTTTATGGGAACTGAAATTAATAATAACGATGGAGTAAATTGCTACCGAGCTACAGCAGTATTTCTACCCCTGGCTTACGAAAACAGTGTGCCCAGTCAACATTTACAAGTGAATGAACAGAGTAACAGCAAAATGACATACAAATAACTTTTTCAATTGAAATTGTTTTAAGTAGTAATTAATAGATGAGGAAAAATGCATGGAATCGAACTTAACACTTTATTTTGTGATAGGAACAACATAAAATTGAAAGGAAGTGGTATATCCCGCAGATATGTTTTGGTGTTGCCTGTGACTGTATATAGGTTTGTCAGATGTTTGGGTTTAAGTGACTGATGTGGCGAACCTGCTTGCGGGTCCCGAACAAGAGGTTGGATTACAGCATGACCAGTCACTATCTTTGGTTGACTGTAGTGTCGCCTGGGGTGCTTGGAAGCACGAGGTATTAACCTGTGCTTCACAGGTTGGCTGCAAAAGCTGCACATTTTTTGCATATGAATGGCAGGAAGACCAAAGTTCTTGTTGTGCTTAATACTTACAAACTCAAAATACGTTTGTCTTCAAAACACAGATCATCTAGCTGTGATTTTCTGAGTTAGATGGTACCAAAGAAATTTTACTTTGGTTATTTGTACTGCTGACAGTCCTTACACAGATCAGGGGTATGCCCAGCAAATAAGCCTTATGCCACAGATGAGAGCAACAAACAGATGGTTTACGAGACCCACCCAGTTGCCTGTGTCACGGTAAACACGACTCTTTCCCATTTGGTAAGTCACTATATCCCGAAGCTGATTGTTCCCTGTAGTGCTAAAGCACAAATAAGAGCTTCATGGTGTGATTTACATGGCACACAACTTACATATCTTACAGCTGATCCTTCATGGTATATAAAATGCAATCTCCTTTGCAGTAGCAGGCAGAACTTCATAAAGTTTGCTTTTTGCCCTAGCTCTTTCAGTCACAGATTCAGGTTATACCCATGGCATGTATCTGAATCTTTTATTGTCCTATTGACATTCCATCCTTGTGGGTGTAACAGTTCAGGCTAAGATACACTTGAATGTTTCCCCAGTTTTACTGTCCCCACGGAAAAATACTTCTACTATGAACGTTTGAGAACAGTCAAGGAATGCAACTTAGACAAAACAGACAACGCTATATAATATTTGCTGGCTATATGACACATATAATACCCTGAGTAAGTGTTTTGCAACAAGTGGTCTGCAGGTTGAAGACTCTACTCACTAGTGTAAGAGTGTTTTCCTTTAGACTTTTACTAATCTTAGTTGTATCATTACTGCTAGAACATGTTTATGTTAATGAATTTGTACAGTGACTTAAAGGCTTTTTTGGTTTAAGATTTTTCTGATGTTGCAATTCTCAATACTACTGCCAAGCAAGATAATTGCAGGGAAGGTAGTCTGCAGAATTAGTGAGATCCAGTTTACCATCAAACTGAGCAACACTGGTATAAAAGATTTCTGTTACTGTAGCTTCCAACACATTTTCAGCAAACATGCCACTTACCATGAAAATTATATGTCATCTGGAAGTATCACATATTGTCAGCACATAAAATAAGTACCAAGATTGTGAGAGAAACTTTATAGACCTGTAAACAGTTCAGAAGAGCAAGTAATTTTTAAGACATTTTCTTTGTGACAGTAGCGGAAATAAAATTAGAACTGTAGGTACAGATCACCATGAGCTCAAGAACTGGGGTAACGTTTTGGAGGTGTGTAGGTTGTTTGGACAGTGGGGTTAGCAGTTGTGCTCCCCAACTAGTACCTGTTACATTGTGGGGGATAACTGAATCATATTCATGTTCATATCCTGCGAATTTTACTGTATTTAAGCAGGAAGCAGAGCCAATAAGGTGAGAGAAGAGTGGAGGAGTCCTGAATTTCAGTCACAAAGAAATTATTTTTCTAGCTGGAAGATGTAAGTAAGTTGCATTCTGTATGGCATTGGCAGTAGACTTCGCAGGTTGCACATTGTAAGAATGGACTTTTCTAGTGGGAGGACACGAGTTGGTTTCTGTTCAGTGCCAAGAACAGGTCAGAGAAAACACATTATGTGAGTTGCAGTGAGAGTGATAAAAAACACACATACACCACTTTAGTGTAATATAAGATATCCATACAAGTAAGTGTAATTTCACAGTGAAGTGCATTGAAATTGTGAAACTATAAGCATTTATGCAACTTGATATTTGTACCTATGCTTACAGCTCTGTAGGAGATAAACAGTTATGTTGCTTCAGATGTATATTGGTTGTGTGTATGAGTGAAATGCTAGTGTGGATAAACATTATACAGGACTACATGACCTGAATATTCCTTGGGAAGCCTCTCCAGGTCTTGCTGAGCAAAATTTGCAAACGCTCCAATTCAAATTGTATCACTAAATGTGGTGATGGGATGGTTACATTAAGTAGCAATACTTTAAGCAAAGCTGCCTACATCTTATAATTGATTACATTCATTTGTCTTTTAACTTAGCATACGGACAGCTTCCTGTTAATGATAGTCTACTTAGGTATCAAAACAAGTTGGAGTTATAAATAAGTGGTATTAAATATTTTGTGCATTTGTTGGGTAACATAATAGAAATAAATTGAAATGTTCATAATTTGTATCGTCCATACCATGTACCAGTAGAAAGTTTTATACTGTTCTTAAGATGACTGACCCAGTATTGCATAGGGGGTGCCAAAATAGGACAGTCACAATACTGACTATGCAATGGGCCAGACAATCCAGTGGTTTGAATCCCCAGCAAGAGCAAGAGATTTTTCTCTCCTCCAAAATTCAAGACTGGCTCAGGTGTCCACCAAGCCTCCTATGCAATGACTGGTTTCTTTACTGGTGTAAAGCAGCCAGGGCATGATGTTGACCACTCACCTCCATGTAGTACCAAAGTTAAGAATGAATAGAGGGGCACTATTTCATAGTATGGACAGGGGCAAGTTTACCTTTCCATCTATTAGCGAAAGTAGAATGTTATGATGGGCTGGACATGTAACTTAGAAGAGATGAAGTAGCATACACATCAGTAAGGGAGTCTTTCGACAAGCTGCCTTTGGAGAACATTGAAGAGATCGAGGAATAACATTAAGATGACACTTAAATTCTGAAAGCATTCTGACATTATTCACAGTCACTGTAATTACTGATGCAGAGCCTCCAAGTTCTTCATTCATGTTTATTAAAGTTTTTAATAAAGTCACATGAAATTATAATACACCGAGTATTTTAAAGCCTTCTTTATTCAAAACAAAGTTTTTATTTTATAACAACTCCAGTCCAAGAGACTGAGACCAGCATCATGTAATAGGTGCAACTGAATGCTTTTATTTGAAGCCTGAGACAAAACCAGTCTTAGGACCATTGTGTATATTTAACCAAAATGATATAGTATCCAGTACATTACATTATTAACACACATTGAACACTAAGCTCAATCAGATTTCACCTCTGACAGGAACTCCAAACCCAAGCCTTTTTATATTCTGCAACAGTTTCATTTTTTGGACTTCACCTATCAACATTCATAAGTTTGCTCTGTTTCTGCGTTCATGTGTGGGAAACAAATGTGACTTGACCACTTAGAACAAGTTAGTTTCCATCACTGGACGGGCTTATTAACGACACAGAGGCTATGCTAATCAATATACTGTAATGTTTAGTAATGTTCAAATAGCTTAAAGCAAAAAAAAAAAAAACTGGACCCAGAACACTGTAGAATTATCCAATAATAGTAATATAACTAGTGGTACTGATGAAAGTCCAATTTCATCTGATCAACTGCATAGCATGTTTGCCACATTTATGGCAGCCTTGCAAGCAGAAAAAACAAAACTTGCCTTGACCATAGAATCAAAATTAAATACAATTAAGTTCTGATTACTTATTTCAAACTATATGAGCATATTCTTGCCTGGAGTAATTCTATACATGTTTCTTGTTTGAGCTTACAGTAAACCTTCCAGAAGAGGGATCAGAACCTTAAGGTCAGTTAGCACCAATTAAAACACAACAGGTTACAACAATGAGCTAGGTCCTACCTGCTATAATGTGGACCGTGAAGATGATGATAATGGCAGAAGCCGTGGAGTGTTGTCCTCGCTTAAGCTTGTAGAGTACAGTAAATAATGATGACTTCTTTACCTCTGGCCAGTGTAGTCTCCCCCACCAAGTGCTTTCCACATCTTAATTGCCATTTTCATGGGTTTTTAAGTTATAATTTTATTGCACTCACAGTTCTGTTTTTAGTTGTAGTAACACTTGTTCTGATTGCTGTTGGAAGCTTGCTAATATCAGTTTTTCATAACTTGGTCTGATCTGCTTGCACTCAGGAACTTCATATTCTTCTGCTCAGTATTGGAATGGTGTAAATACTGCTGCAATAATTAGGGCAGATGGGCAAATTGTGTTCAGTGGCCCACACTACTAATGTAGGGCAGGAGCTTTATTTGCATTGTTGTACCAACAAATTAAGAAGTAAAATGCAGAAGTTTAATCTTCAGTACAGTTTTGAGGAGAGTCATCCCCATTGTGCTAATCAAATATGAAGTATCAAATATGTATAATATACAGTCAGAACACTATAGGTTCACTCCCAAATGCCTTCAACATAAAAAACACAAAGGACCTGATTCAGAATTTACAAGACACCCCAATCTCCCCACATCCTTAGACATCACCAACCTATACTCGAATATCCCAGTAAAAGAAACCAGGACAGTTCTTGCAAACATATTGAAACACAGCATGACAGACCCCCAGACACAACACAAACTTTGAAAATGGTATGATATTATTACTAGGCAAAACTACTTTATCAACAACCAGGACATAGTAATCCAACACGATGGCCTTGCAATGGGCGCCCCTTCATCCGGCTTCATTGCCGAGATCTTCCTACAGCATACAAAACATACACACCTCACCCACAAGCACAGCATCATACACTACTTCCATCATGTACACGACATTCTCATTTTCAACCCAATCCAAACTGTCATACAGGCGATCTTAGGGGACTTAATGCCTTACACCCGAATCTATAGTGCACAGCAGAAATAGAAAGAGACACACTAAACTATCTGGACATTTCCATTCACAAAACTCCTAACAACATAAAAACTTCCATCCACAGGAAATCTACATTCACAGACACCATCATCACCTGCACGTCCAACCACCCTACACAGCACAAATACGCAGCAGTTAGGCTTCTTATTAATAGACTAAACTCCTGTGACCTTCAAGAAAAATAATACCAACAGGAGCTGAATGTCATCCACAATATCCTTTACAATAACTCATTCCCCAGCAAACCCCCAAAACATACTGTCCACACTAAAACACAGCAACAAATGACAAAACCTACAAAGTGGAAGTGGGCCACATTCACCTATGTGGGTAAAGAGACTTCCTACATACATATATACATTCCATAGATCCCTGAGGCTGTCACCAGACAATAGGATGTGGAACATGTCAAAGTTATACAAAAGCAAACAAGATATATAGAATTATTACAGTGTGAGAATTTACAGTCATATAAATCAGTAATACATATAATCTGTACATGCAAAAAATTCATCCACAGAGTAAAAGGAGTGTGCATATAAAAAAATTTTTAGGGTTACTTTAAACTGTGGCTTTTCATTCCTAAGGCTTGTGTAGTGCCGCGGAGCATAGGCGGTTGAGAGTGGACCGAAACTGACCGCTCCGTTAGTACTACGAAAAGGGGAAAGGATTCCTACTGTCACCGATGGTCCGTTCGGGTCAAGAAGGAGGTAGCGTGCCACCAGAATCAG
>Ga0123355_10008293_pt1 | contig 15699 bp, 12 predicted proteins | sample TergutEmb28metaG_3_FD_89872 | JGI IMG/M metagenome (GOLD analysis project Ga0123355, IMG submission 89872) | Embiratermes neotenicus P1 segment gut microbial communities from Petit-Saut dam, French Guiana - Emb289 P1 | ecosystem: Host-associated > Arthropoda: Insects > Digestive system > Gut ... | reverse complement strand
TTATCAAATACGCACGTCTAATACAAGTAACAGGGTTATTACCAGCAACAACGGTGAACCACCCACAATACAAACATTCCAATGGCTAGAAACACAAACATGGACGCTTATACATTAATGCAATCAAGCGATATTGGGAAGTGGACATCCACTTCCCCTGCTTGCAAAACGGATTTTGTGCGATAGCGAATACTTCCAAGTCTATAGAATAGGTGTAACATAGCGAAAGGGACAGCCATCATCTGACTGTCCCTTTGTACTATGGTCATGCGCTTTCCTCTGACACCCATTTACCACTGGTGAGCCTACATCCCCCTGCCTAGCTCAAACTCACGCTGGCCTTCGTCACTCTCAAAGTAGGCGACCATACCCGGGTATAAACACCGGGCCAACGCACGCCAGTGGCGTGACGAAAATCCTGACCTTGCAAGTAACATGCGGGACTACGCAACCGTAGCGCGGTTAGAGCGTTGGAACTTCACAATATGAAGCTAGGGGGTGACAATGTACGCCCCTAGCACTACTTACTAGGTGAAATACACCCATCCGACATAAGATAAACCACATCAGAAATATTGGCGATTTCCGGGTTGTGGGTGACTATTATTACGCAGTAGTTCTCATCATGAGCTAGATTTTGAAGCAGCTTCACTATGGCGCTGCTGTTCATGGTATCCAGATTACCCGTTGGCTCATCTGCAAGTATTACACGGGCCCCGGTGGATAATGAACGGGCTATTGCAACGCGCTGCTGTTCTCCTCCTGATAGGTTTGAAGGATAGCGGTTGTGCTTGTCTTCGCTTATTCCTACAATGTTAAGCAGTTCCTTGGCGCGGGCTTCCGCGTCTTTTCTTTTTACCCCCGATGTCTCCATCAGATAGCTTGTGTTTTCCAGGGCGGTAAGAAGGGGGAAAAGGTGAAAGGATTGGAACACCATTGAGATGCTTTGACTACGATACTGGTTTAAGTCTATGGTAGTAAGTTCATTGTCATTGATTAGTACCTTGCCGGAGGTTGGCCTATCTAGCCCAGCCATAATTGATAAAAGCGTGGTCTTTCCAACGCCGGATGGCCCAACTATTGAATAAAATTTTCCTGCAATAAAATTAGCGGTTATATTTTTTAGTACATCACTGTCCCCGCTTTTGTAGCGGTAGCATATATTATCCAGCATCAACATGGCATTGCTCCTCTAGTAAAACATCTCATACCTAAACCGCGCATCCCCCTCATACCACATAGGGAAGTTGGTGCCGTACTGGTTGTTAAACAAGTTGACCCATATACCCTTGTCACATGCGGGGATTTGATTATAAAACCCGTATAAATAGGGCCTATCCACCGCAATAACCGGGGCATCTATAGTATTTAGCATAATGCCGCTAAAATCAATTAAGCCGCTGGTAGCGTGAAGCTCCCGGTTGCCGCAGGATACCACATCCTTAGGGTCAACCCACCGGCCCAGCTTTTCAATTTGAGTCAAGGGCCTAGGGGGGTTAAACCCTAGCCAAAGGCCCTCGGGTATACGAAGGGCAGGCTTATCAAACCAGGCAAAGTCAAAAAGCACCTTATCCTGGGTTAGCAAAACCTTGAGGATGGCTTTGGGAGGAAACCCAAACCGGGTATTAGCATCCCCTTGGGGCCGGATTAAGACCAGGAAGCCTTCATCATTTTCATATATGCCGTCACATAGGGCAGAATAGGATTTCGCACTATCCAGTTCTTTGGACAATCCGATTTTACCCAGGTCTTCCAAGGCCCACTCGGGCTTGTCTGTGGCGTATCGGTCTATAAAGGCGTTGACTTCGGTTTCGGAGTACACATCATACTTTAGCACAGCTAAACGGTGTGCCTCATCTGCATAGGGCACGCCGTCTTTTTCCAGTTTGTTAATTGCGCCAGTTTCATCAAATGCTATGATCCAACCGTTTTTATGAAACTCTGCATTGCTTACGGCCTTGTACATACTCAAATCAGGATAAGGGATTTTCCACTCCTGCTGGGAAGCCTCGGCGGCGGTGCGGTGTAGGCCATCAAGGGTGGCAATAGCCTTATCCAGATAGGCCCGCTGCTCCTGCCAGGAGCGCTCCATTTTCAAGTACCGCTCCTGGCCACGGACTGCGTTGAAGGCTTCCTTTGCGAAGTTTTCATGGTCGTTTAGATGGGTCTTTTCATCCAGGCCCCATGTATGCTCGGGAATAAGCAGCAGGTGTTGATATACCTTTCTTTTGACCGGCTCATCCCAATGTTCCGCCAACCGTAGCAGAGAGCGGAACCGGTTATTCTTTTGCGGGTCAGAGCCAACGCCATGTATCCAGGTATCGCCAATTTCCTGGGTTACGATTGGCAAAGTATCCTTAATTTTTAGTAACTCTACGGCTACATCCTCCAAGGTTCCGGCCTTGATTTGGGCATGGGGAAATTCCTTATGCAGCTTTTTATATACATCTGCTACCCATGTAGGGGACTGAGGCCCAAGGTTATCCCCTGTATGGGCGATGTAAAGGGCCGTTTCGGTTCCCGGGATTTCGGAAAATAAGCCATAGTCCTTCTCGTACATAACAATAATTTCATTGTTTTCAGATTCCCGCCAGCGGAAGATTTCCGGGACATCGGGGTTTGTACAGGCCGGATTAACTCCTATATGGAGAAACTTTAGCCCGGCACCACATAGCATGGGTACAATCCCGATAGTGTTTCCCGTCACATCGGTACATTTTGAGGCTATCGTATTAAGGCCAAACTCTGCGTCCAGTTCCTTGGCCAAGCTTAGGCCATATTGATATAAATCCTTTCCTACGGCTTCGGAGTGCATGGTAAAGGGTAGGCCGTGCCACCGCAGAAAGCCCGCCCTAATGGCTTCGCGGCAGCGCTGGGCTTTTGCCTCGGGCATGGTGCGCAAGTAGTTGTGTATAAGCCAGCTTCCCGTTGTCCACACAAAGCCCTCAGGGGTGTTTTTAAACTCTTCTCCGGTGGCTATAGCACTTGGTATAAACTCCTGGTTGTATTTCTCGATAACCGTCTCTGCAAAATCTGTAAACCCGATATCCAGATGGGTCTTAAAAACTACAATGATTTTTTTAATCATATGCTTTTCCTTTCTCAATTTAATGCTATTATAATGGCGCAAACTTGCAGGTAAAGCAAATATTATTTTGGAGGATACAATGGAAAATCAAATGAAAGCCCTAGTTTTATCGGCACCCAACACAGTCAGCATAAAGGACATGCCCATTCCACCTTACGCATCAAAGGAGATTCTCATCCGCACCAAGGCGGCAACCATATGCACATCAGACATAATAGACATGAGACACAACCCCTTCAATATCCCCATGCCTCTGGTAATGGGCCATGAAGGAGCGGGTATTGTAGTTGCCGTTGGGGAGGATGTGACAGATATACAGGTAGGGGATGAAGTGGCGGCTCACCCTGTAATGCCTTGCTATGCCTGCGTTTCCTGCAAGCGAGGCCTGACCCATTTATGCGATGATATGGAGCATCTGGGGTTTAACCGTACCGGGGTGTTTGCGGAATACTTTGTTTCCCGCCCAGATTGCGTAAGAAAAAAGCCTGCTGCTATGAGCTTTGCTACGGCCAGCTTAATGGAGCCTGTATGCGTTTGCCTGGAAGGGCTGCGAAGGGGCAATTTACGGCAGGGCAGCCGTGTATTGATTTTAGGAGACGGCCCCTTTGGCGTTATGAGTGCTAAGCTGGCATTTTCTTATAAGCCTAAGCAGGTCATACTCAGCGGTTGCCATGACTACCGCCTTGGGCAAGCCGCCCCTGCCGAAACCATTAATCTAACAAAAACCCCCGATATAGCCGATAGGATTATGGCCTTGACCGGGGGTGAGGGTATTGACTCTGCCATCCTGTGCGTATCAAGCCCCGAGGCAATGGATACGGCGGTTGAGGTGTTGCGCTCACGGGGCACTGTTTCTGTGTTTTCTGCCATTTCCGACAAAACCCCTGTAGACCTCTTTAAGGTGCATGTGAAGGAGTTGACCATTGCCGGGGCATGTAATGACGAAAATTTTATGGATGAAGCAATGGTATTATTGGAAGACCCAGCCCTTAATATGGGGAGCATCATCACTCACGAGATGCCCTTCGAACAGTGGGAGAAGGCCTTCCATCAGGCGGAAAACGGCAAAGACAGCGGACTAAAGGTCAGTATGGTTTTTTGATTTATTCCGCCTTAACCAATTGCACCAATGTTACCGAATCTGCCGGTGTAAATAATTCAAAATGGAAATCTGGATAGGCGTACACAAGCCGGCTTTCTGCTGCTGGCAAGTCTTTTAGCGGTGCTTCCTTCATACGGGCGGCGGTGACTTGATCAATCTTGTATACATTTAACCTATACATGCCCTCCGGCGCGTTTTTGAAAAAGATTCGTGTCACCGCGTCGGGGGTACCTATTTCCGCGTAATTGGTAAGGAATATGGAAAGGGTGCCTTCATCGTTGCGGGAGGCTAGCCCACTTAGTACCCTGTCGGTTCCTTCCATGTCCACCCTTTGCCCAGTTAATTCGTAAAGCAATTTATACATAAAATATTGGGGGCGGGCTTTTCCGTCCAAATCAAACAGACCGTAGCGGTGGGGTATGTCGTTCCAATGCTCTGCCATGTAGCGATAGGAGGCGAAAAAGGGCTTAAACTCCCGAGGGTCATTCATTTGGTCGTATATATGGTATTGGAAGCTGCCGTCTAAAGTGCCGTCCTCGTGGAAGGCTAAAATTGCAGCCGCTTGCCCTGCCGCCCGTTTTGGGGCAAAGGCCTTTTCCTCTAAAGAGAACTCTTCCCCAAGCCCTATGAGTGCCATGTTAAACTCTGTCATGTAAAGCTTTACAGCAGGGTTTATTTTATCCAGGGCGTTGCGGATATCCCGCCCGCCGCTGACATGGTGCTGTGGCCCGTCGTTATACGTGTTGTAGCAGACAAAATCTACCGGGATATTGTCTCTCTTGCAAAGCTCCACAAACCGCCCTAGATAAGCGGCAGCAGAATGCCAGGCCCCAGCGTAGGAAGGCCCGCCAACTTTGATATCAGGCGGTAAGACCTCTCTTATAGGTGCTGCGGTAAACTTATAGTATTCATAATATTCATCTGGGTCTGTGATTAAATATGGGCAGCCCCCTTGCTCCCCTATATTTTGCTCGTTGGCTATGGCCCAGTGGGTGACATAGGGCTTTTCTTTGCTGTAGCGTAGTACCAGGGCCTTTATAACCTCCTGCCACTCTTTAATATCATTTGGCATCCATATTTTTTCGTCTACTACAGGGTATAGGGGCTTTGGCTTAATGCATATGGAAGCCATTATATCCCCGCCCATGGCATGAACCGCGTCCATATATGCGTCCATCTTTGTCCAGTCATACACCCCGTGCTCTGGGTAGATATAAAAGAACTCCTGTAGAAAAATGCGGATAAGACGGGGCTTTAACAGGGCCATCCCTTCCACTACCGGTTTAGGCGGCGGCATGGAGTGTATCCCGCCTATACCTGCTGAGTGATAGCGCATGTCTAGGGGGCCTTTGTCTTTTTCCCAGTTGATGTGTAGCCTACGGCGAAGCATGGTTGTAAAACGGTCTGTCATTTCTTTTCCTCCTAATGCCCACTATGGGCTGGTGTATTTTCGTGCTAGGTTAATACCGTATATCCTTTTGGCTTGATAACGACTTTTTCCTCTATTGTTTTATTGCCAAGTACATCCTGATAAGGCTTGCTAAGCTCCAGTTCGTGAGGCTCCTGCTTGAAATTAAAAATAAAATATACCGGTTCGCCCTTATATTCTCGGGTTATTATTTCTATACCCTTTTCCGGTCTAAAAAGCCTATGTCTTAAACCAATATCTGATGAAATGCCTTCTATAAGGGGTTTAAGCTGGTCGTTGCCTAAGTCCGTTCCCAAATAATAGGCCTTACCCTTGCCAAAGGGGTTGACGCTTACGACAGCACCGCCTTTTCTAAAGCTGTCTTCATAAGTCCCTATTATTTCCGCACCCATTGGCTCTAATAGCTCTGTCCAAATACCATTTTGGCCTGTGTAGCTACTGCCATTAATCGTGAGCCTTATTTCCGCATTTGTTTCGTTAATAACAGGCTCCACCTCCCCTACCCTTATGCCAAACAAGTCTGTTAAGCCGCAGGGGGTGCTTTCCTTAATGGCAACATTGGAGTCATCTTTAACCGCTGCTACAAAAGTGGTTAAAAGGGTTCCGCCGTTATTTACATAGTCTTTCAAAAGGGCTTTAAACTCTTCCTTCATCAAAAATGGCGACGGAATGATTACTAGCTTGTACTTGTTTATAGCCTCGCTCATGGGTATCACATCTGCGGATATGCCCATTTCGTTTAGGGTCTCGTGGAATTTTACACAGTAAGCCGTGTAATTAAAATGCCAGCTAATGGGCTTAATTTTAAGGGCCCAGAGGGTGTCATAGTCAAAGCATATGGCAACTTCATTTTGGATATGGGAGTTTTTAAGGATATCATCCAGCATTTTTAAATCCGCGGCGGTATCCTTTAGCTCAAAATACCTTCTGCGGGGAATGTTGTCTATATCCAGTACAGCCCCGTCAAGCTGCTCTGCCCCAAAGGGGAAAGTCGCAAACTGGAAGTGGGTAATAAGCTCCGCTCCGCTGGCAAAGGCGTGGACTGCCCCTTGGCCTATAGCGCCGGGGTAAGGCTGAACCCACCCCTGTTTCCCCCATAGTGCGTGGCCGCCTCCGCAGGCCAGTTCTACAATCCAAAAATCTTTATTTTTTACTCCACGGGCAAAGGCATGGGCAAAGGCAGGCCAGGACATTTCATTTCCGCGTAAGTTTGGGTAGATATCGTATGCATAGACATCCAATTCCTTATATGCCTTGTAGTAGTCGATACTGTCTGTCCCAAACCCGGTAGAGTTGGATGTGACCGGCTTATCAGAGTGCTTTTTTATCTCATGCAGTTGCAGGTTTTGGTATTCGATGATGGAGTCGCTGGAGAATCTCTCAAACTCCAGGCGTAGTGATGGGTTGTCGAAATACATATCATGGACATCCACCCCACCCAGCTCGGTGGTTTTATATGGAGGCGAGATTTGCAAGAAACTGCTATAGGTTTGGCCCCAAAATATTGTGCCCATTTTCTCGTTTAGGGTTTCTATGGTTTTATATTTTGTTTCAAGCCATTCTATAAATTTCCCTCTGCATATATCGCATTGGCATCTTCCCGATGATTCTTGGGCCAACTCGTTGTCGATATGAAACCCGACTATATAGGGGTTATCCTTATAGCGCAGTGCTATTTCCCTTGCAATCTTACGAGAGAAATCTCTGTAAACCGGGTTGTTGTAGCAGTAGTGCTTTCTTGCGCCAAAGTCTCTTACAACGCCTCTATTGTCCTTGTAAAGAATCTCGGGATATTTTTTACACATCCACACAGGTGGGGCCGCCGTTGGGGTGCATATTAGGGTATAAATCCCGGCTTGCCCTAGTTTTTCTATGGCATCGTCCATCCATTCAAAATCGTATTGGCCTTCCCTGGGTTCAAACTTGCACCATGCAAACTCCCCTGTGCGGATTATGTTTAGACCGGCGTTTTTTAGCAGCTTAAGGTCGTTGGTAAACTCCTCTGGGGTTCTGTGTTCGGGGTAATATGCGACGCCGTATTTCATCATTAATCACTCCTGCTAATGGGAAAATTATTGCTTCTAAAGCCTTGTATCAGATAATCCTGCTGTACGCTCCGCTACATTGGCAAGGGCAGGCAACTCACTAACAGGGGCATCCAGATAAAAATATGCCGTTGAAGACCAATCATCTTCCCTACAGAAAATAGTCCATGTATCCATGTCTATTGAACTATCCTCAAGCTCCACACCTTCGTCTAAAAGCCTACGATGGGTTATGCCCTTAAACACCCCTACGGCTTTAACGGCCCCGCCCTTTTCTTTCATTTCCAGCAGCTCTTTCTTTAAGCCGCCTCCAATCTGCTGAATGGTTATTCTGCATTCCTTTTGGAAAAAGACCGGGTCGGGAATATGGTACCGATAAAAGGCGTATTGCATGTTCTCCTCGTCGGCTATGGGGCAGCCTTGATAGGTATTGGCATATGGGCCTATTCCGTAAGCGCTTCCAGGGTAGTCCTCAGCACCGGTGCCTGCCAAGGTAGGATATTCGTCATCGCCATCCAGATAAACCTTGACCTCTCCCTCTCCCCACCAGCTTTTGCCGTATACAGGGTCGGCAATCATACCCATATTTGCCCCTAGGAAACGGCCTGCGCCGGTAATCTTAGGCAAGATTTCAAAATCCTTGCAAAGCTTTGTTTTAATCTCCCTGTTCCAGTAGGCGTGGAAGTAAAGGGTGTCCTTGTGGTGCGCCTCTGTTAAGCTATAGTTGACCTCGTAAAAGATGACTATGGGATGCTCGGTGCTGTCGTTGCTTATGGTAATCTTCCCGTGCTTGCGAAAGGGCATTTGTACATTGGAGTTAAAGGACCTGCCCTCTGGGTCGGAAAATAGGGCGCTGTCAAAGGCCACACGCCGGCCTAGCCCTATTCCAAAAAAGTCCCCTAAGGGGGCTGAAACCGCCGGTTTTTCCTCACCCTCCCAAAATATTTCAATCCTAAGGGAGCGTAGCATTTTTGGGGAGAGGATACTCACTTCACCTATAGTCATCCAGATACGGTGGATTATTCCGCAGCCTTGAACATCGAATAGGACTTTGGTTTCCCCCGGTTTAATAAAATCGCAGGCATGGCCCTTTGCGCCTTTGTTTGTCTTGCCGCCGCCGCCCTTTTCCCCCTGAGGGTTTTCTGGGCTTATCCAGCGGGTTTGGGTGTTTCTTTGGATTTGATATATTTCCATGGGTGTTTCCTCCTTTGGCTTTTACGCCTTCACCAACTGAACAAGCGTCACAGAATCCCCTGGGGTATAGACATCAAAATGGAAATCGGGATGCACGTAAACTATCCTGCTGTCCTCTGGCTCTAACTCATCCATATTTGTATTTTTTATAAGCTTTGCGGATTCCTCGTCTATACGGTACATATTTAAGCGGTAAATCCCTTCTGGGGCATCTTTGAAATGAATATGGGTAACGGAATCCGGGGTTTCTTCTATATTAAAGTTGGTTAGAAACACAGACAATATTTTATCGTCACCGCAGGCAATCCCGGTTAAAGTATTGTCCGTGCCTTCTAGCCCTACCCGGCGGCCTATCAGCTTATACAATAACTGATACATATAATACTGGGGGCGCTTTCTGCCATCAAGGTCTATAAGGCCAAAGCGGTGGGGCATGTCATTCCAACACTCAGACATATAGCGGGTAATCTTATACCAGGAGGCAAACTCCTTTGGGTCGTGCCATTGGTCGTAAATATGGTATTGGAAGCTGCCGGTTAGGGATTTGTTTTCATTAAAGGCAAGCAAAGTTGCAGCAAGGGAGGCGGCCCGTTTTGGGTCGTAGGCCATTTCGTGAAGGGTTGCGTCATTGTTTATTAGCACATTTAGCTCTGTCATATAAATTTCAATAGAAGGGTCGTATTTGTCTGTATTGTCCCGTATTATCTTGCCCTTGCCCCCGTGGGACTGGGGATTGTCGGAATAGGCGTTCCAGCATATAAAATGAAGGGGGACTTTGTTGATGGTACATAGCTCTGTAAAACGCTCCAGGAAAGCAATTGCCCCATCGTCCCACATATCATTGCTACAACCGGCGGCAGCAGAGGGGCCGCCAACCTTTATATCCGGCAAAGCTTCAAGTATGGGGGCAATGGTTATTTTGTAGTACTCAAAGAAATCATCGGGATTGGTTATCAAATAAGGAGCGCCGCCATTTTCTCCTATATTCATTTCATTGGCCACAGACCAATAGGTGACATAGGGCTTTTCCTTACTATAGCGCAGTACCATGGCTTTTATTACTTCCTGCCATTCCTTTATATCTGTGGGCATGTATATTTTTTCGTCTACCTCTGGGTATAGGGGCTTTGGCTTTATGCATATGGAGGCCATTATATCCCCGCCCATTGCGTGTACCGCGTCCATATATGCGTCCATTTTGGCCCAGTCAAATACCCCATGGTCGGGATATATAAAAAAGAACTCCTGCAAAAAAATCCTTACCATTCTTGGTTTAAGGGCGGCGGTGGCTTCTACTACTGCCTTTGGCGGGGGCATGGAGTTAATGCCGCCTATCCCCAGGGAATGGCTACGTAGGTCCAGCTCCCCCATATCCTTAGACCAATCTACCGTTAGCTTACGGTGCATCATGTTTGTGAACTTGGTTAGCATAGTACTCCTCCTATCAATTTCTGGGGCACAAACCCAGTCATACCAGGCACGAAAAAGGTTTGGCAAAAGTATCAAAACTGGATTTTGACACTGTCATGCTCAAAAAAGCGGGAAGGGACTGTCTCTTTAAGAAGACCGAGTATTCGCCTACTTCTTAATGAAACAGCCCCTTTCCCGCTGCGTTTATTACTTATACTTCCAAACCTCAAATACTAACGTCCAGGGGTAACTCCAGGGTTACGACTTGCAACCCTCTAATTTCATTAAAGGCCTCTAGCATAGCCTGGATATTTTCGCAGGGGACATTGGGTTGGATATTGTGACTGGGGGCCAAGATATAGCCGCCATTTTCCCCCAAAATCTCTGCTAAACGAAATATCTCCGCCTTAAATTCCTCTGGGGTAGCATTCATAATCAGTTGCTGGGTATCTACAGCACCCCAAAAACACAGGGCATCTCCGAAGTCTTTTTTCAACCTAGCCGGCTCCATATTGGCCGCAGAGGTTTGTACCGCTTCAAGTATGTCAACTCCGGTTTCAATCAATGCGGGCAGCAAATCGTACACACTGCCGCATACATGCATAAATATCTTTGCCTTGGTTTTTGCTTTTATAAAATCATATATGCGTTTGTGGTACTTTTTTATGAGTTTTTCATATATTTCTGTGGAAATAAAGGGGCGGTCTTGCATCCCTATATCATCCCCCTGGCCGCATATATCTATTAAATGGCCTGTTTTGCTCAATAGGGTATCCCAATATCCAATGGTATTTTCCGTTATTGCATCCATCAAAGTTTCCGCTAAATATTCATCCTCATATAAATCACATAAAAAATCCTCAAAGCCCCGCACCCAGCAAGCGCCTTCAAAGGGCCCTGCCGCAGGTATGTCCAGCAAAACTGCCCTTCCTGTCTTTTGCGCGGCTTCGGCTTGTTGCAATAGCCCTTGGGTTATATCTGTAGCATAGGGGTTTGGCCATGGATGGTTTCTTATATCATCGGCACTTATAGGGCCAATCAAGGGCCGCTGAACTGCATCGTAATAAAAGGAAACAGGCCGCACTAAGCAGCCGTAAGCGTCTGTGTATGAGCCGTCTTTTGCGGCTTTACCCTTATACACCCAAGGGGACATTGGCCATACTGTGGCAATGTCTGGGTTAATCCATTCGGTAATTTGGGGGGGTGTTTCCACCATGCCCATTATATGATGGCGGGTTTGCACCTCTGCCGGTGCGTAGCCCATATATGCATCAAACTTACGTTTAAAAGCCCCGGTCATTCCATCTACAATAGAGCTACCAAAGCTTACGGGGCAGCCATCTGGCTGGCGATGGTTTAGGGCAGTCAGTACCCTTTCGCGTCCGGTCATGCGCATATCAACGCCCCCATAGTCACTCATCTTTGCCCTGAAACGATTCTGCATACAGAACAGATTTACTAAAATAATTATATACACGAATATTTTACGTGTCAATATTATTTATTTGTGTTACACTTTAATTGTGAGTACGAATTGCCTGGAGGAACGATATGCTTAAGAAGAACTTTAAAGAGGCAGCAGAGCGCAATAAGAGGTTTTTAAAGCGACAAATGATGGATGGCATTCTATTTAAGGCCTTTACATGGGAAAACCCCTGGGCCGAACCAGAAGCCAGAGACTCATCCTGGATAGACCGTGACTGTCTGGCTATATCAGACAGAGAATGGGTATTGAAAAAAAGCCACACCAACGCCATGTACAACAATGATATGGAAGATGACACCATCCCAGAAATCTATCCTACCTCCCATTTTGGAGAGTCCATTTATCCAGGGCTTTTGGGGGGGAATATCCGCTTTGTAGGCAACGAATACACCACCTGCTCTGGGGCTGAGCCTATGGTGCGTAGCATTGAGGATTTGGAAGCCTTAAAATATGATGAAAATAATCACTGGGTTAAGGCTTTTTCAGAGGCGGCCCGTTATTTCGCCAGCGAAACAAAGGGGGATTATTGGATAAAATACATGATTTCCATGGACGCTCTCAACTTGGCGGTAGAATTGGCAGGCACCACAGAGGCCTATTACATGCTTTACGACGACGAGGCTTTGCTTAGAAAAATCATGGAATTTGGTGTAGATTTTAACCAGTGGTTTTATAAGCTGCAAAAAAATATCTATGAAAAAAATAACCGTGCTGCCTTGGAAGACGAGGAGTTATACGACTTATTTGATAAAACCTGGTACAGCATAGATGCCTATGATGTATGCGACCCAAAAATGTATGAGGCTTTTGGCCTAGAATATCAGCAAGAGCTAATCAACCGGGTAGGAGGAGGGATGTTGCATACCCACGCTACCGGCCTGCTACGGCTGCTTCCCCAGATTTCTAAGCTAAAAGGCCTAGGTGTGATGCAGATTGGCCGGGATTTATACAGCGGAGAATGGCTGCCCTTTGAGGAAATACATGATATACGGAAAATGACCGGGGACACACCCTTGCGTTTTGAAGTAAGCCCGGAGGAATTTTTAAATGGCATAAAAAACAAGACCCTACCAGGTGGCATCGAATACCTATGTACCAATATAAAAACAGTAGACCAGGCCAATAAGCTAGCGGATATGGCAAAGGAGTACCGGATATGAAAAATACAGGCATAGAAGATATCCTATATAATGAAGCAGTTGCAGAAGACAGTGCATCTCTTTGGTTTTTGGGCCAGGCTGGGTATTATATAAAATGCGGCGGGCAAACAATTCTCATAGACCCATATTTAAGCGATAGTGTGGGGAAATCCGCGCCACTCTTTTCCAGGGCGTACCCATCTCCCATTGACCCTGCAAAAATAAAAGCAGATATTTTTATCGTTACCCACGACCATACAGACCACTTAGACCATGAGACAATTGAGGCATACAAGCATAAAGACACAACTACTTTTGTGTCGCCTCGCTTCGCGTCAGAAAAATTAAAAAGCCTTAATGTACCCAACCGGGTAATTGTAGACCACGGTGTCACCGCATGTGTTAACAATGTGCAAATAACCGGGGTTTTCGCCTTGGCCACCGGTGCGGATACCTTGGATACCTGCGGGTATTTGATTACCTTTCCAAATGGTAAAAGCCTTTACCATACTTCAGACACCGCTTACTGCGATTTGCTGCTGGCAGCCTGCCCAAAGGAAGTAGATGTGCTGCTAACCTGTATAAACGGGAAATTTGGCAATCTAAACATAGCTGAGGCAGTAAGGCTAACCCAGGCAGTTAACCCTAAATATGTAATCCCCAACCACTACGATGTGATGGCCCTAAATGCCGAAAACCCGGAGAGCTTCCGCTATTTTTGCCAGGAAAAAAAGGTAGGGGCAGAGTGTGTTATATTGCCCTTGCTAGAAAAGTTTACATGGTAGATTGCGGTTTTGATGTTTTTGCCAAAAGCGATGTAATAACATATTTTCATACATGGCTGTGATGAAACCCATCGTCACAGACCGATAGGAGGATAAAATGAACCAAGAAAACAAAGAACTACTAGCACTCTACAAGGATTTTAGAGTGGCAGATGTAAGAGACGGAATGGACTGGATTGGGTACCGGGGCTTTGGCTCCATAGAAGTTGGGGTACGCCCCTTGTACCGCACCAAAGCTGTAGGTATAGCCAGAACAGCCCGCTACCTACCCTTTGTAGGCCCCTACCCCGATGTAAAAAACGACGAGTACACAAAGTGGATGGTTTGGTATTATGGAGAAGTATGCCCCTATCCCTGGGTCGAGGATATCCAAGACGGTGACTTTATGGCAATAGACGTAAGCGGTGTGGATGTGGGCCTAATGGGCTCAGAAAATACTCTGGGTGCCCTAGCCAGAGGTGCAAGGGGCTTTGTGATTAACGGTGCCGGCATACGAGACACAGATGAGGTAGTTATGCAAAAAATCCCGGTATGGTCACATTTTATATCCCAGTATATGGTGCAAAGCAAAATACAGTTCGACCAGAAAGACGTGCCCATAGCCATTGGTGGCGTAACCATTTGCCCAGGGGATGTGATTGTAGCCGATGGAGACGGTGTTATAGTTGTACCCCGCAAGGTGGCAAAAGATGTAGCCAAGTATGCAATGGAGATTTTGGGTGCGGACAAAATATCCCGCCGGGACCATTATAAAAATCTAAATTGGCAGCTAGATGATACCGTTGCAAAAGAGGCCCGGTAGACTACAGTGGTGACGCTAAACGCATTTGATAATAGGGAATTATTTGTTGAGCTATTTAACCGCTATACGGTTTATGCCCCTTATACCTTGCACTTAGATGGCTATGCCCCTTTCGTATTCGACTTTAACGAGGACAAGGAGCGCCTTGCCATAATAGGCAGGTGCGGTTTAGAGCAGGGCATTATCCACGCCGGCACTTTTGACCATCAATGGGGTTGTATTTATCTGCTATTTGCAGACAATAACCGTATGGCCTTAGAGCTGCTTCGTATAGCCGAGAAGTGGTTTTCCAAGATGGGCGTTGCTGCAATAAAGTCCCCCTGCGGCTTTCCAAGCCCTTATAAATATATCCTCCACGGCTCAGAGCCCTATTGCTGGGCGGGCAATTATCACGCCAACAACGCCTTCCGCCGGTTGGGGTATGATTTGGAGTTTGATATTATCGTCATGTCAATGAAATTGGATGGAGCACAAAATAATGTGCAATGCCCAGGCTTTGATATAAAAGATGAAGTTTGCCGAGACGATAAGCTGGCACTTGCGGGGAATTTTAATGCTTTTCAAAATGGTGAATGGGCAGGGCGCTGCGGTTATCATTTACTAAGAGGGTTTTCCGGTAGCAAGCGCGGCCAGGTAGATATATGGCTTGATGACGCGCATCATGGGAGAGGCCTTGCCCCATACCTGATGGGGAGGGCACATGATAGACTTATAGAATTAGGTGCCAAAGATGTAATGCTGGCAACAAACCAGGCTTTGTTTAGAGCAGTGCGTTTTTATCAGAAATTGGGGTATGTTTGTGAGCCAATACGGGCTTATTCTTATGAAAAGACGCTATAGAATGAGGTTATACGAATCTCCGAAAATCACGTCGACAACCGAGCGAAAAATCGGCGGCTTTAAGCCGTTTTTCGCGATGTGTCGGCGACGATGATTTTCAAGATTCGTATAACAAAGCAAAAAAGCCCATCCATACGGACAGGCTTTTTTCTTTGCTTTTTACGAGACTCACAAATGCAACAGGTTAGGTCAGGCCTTTTGTTTAAATTACAACCTACATACTTTAAGCCTTACCGCATAATAATCTCAATCCTGCGAGTGACGTCATCCCAAGTGACAGTAGCCTGAAAGAACTCAGCAATAAAGCGAAGAGGAACCATAGTACGGTTATTCATTAACTGAGCAGGAACATCCATGCCAGGTGCCATTTCGCCAATAG
>Ga0123355_10008292_pt1 | contig 15699 bp, 11 predicted proteins | sample TergutEmb28metaG_3_FD_89872 | JGI IMG/M metagenome (GOLD analysis project Ga0123355, IMG submission 89872) | Embiratermes neotenicus P1 segment gut microbial communities from Petit-Saut dam, French Guiana - Emb289 P1 | ecosystem: Host-associated > Arthropoda: Insects > Digestive system > Gut ... | reverse complement strand
AGCGGAAAAGAAGTTAAAATACAAGAGTTTATGTATAGAGATACAACGAATGTGGAACCTGAAATGTACGATTGTACCAGTAATAATTGGAGCCATTGGAATAGTAACAAGAAGCTTAAAGAAGAATTTGGAAACTTTACCAGGAAAACATTCGATAGATTCACTACAAAAGACAGCTATACTTGGAACATCACACATAATACGGAAAGTACTGCAGTGTGGAGCTTGAAGCCTGAGCGGTGGGGATCACCGCTGGTTCAAGAGAAGTACCAGGAAGAAAAGGCCTGTGACAAGAGACATCCATATCGTATAATAATAATAATAATAATAGTAATAATATCGCCATAACCATCATCATCATTCAGCATAGGAAAATGTAAACTGTGTGTAATGAGATGCACATTGCAGCATTACAGTAGCATTATTGCGGCGGATTTTCAGTACATAAGATTCCCTAGCCTGTAACTTTTGTGTTAATCAGGCATTTTATTACGAGATTTGATTTTCACAGCGGTGTATTGAGGATGCAGGCCTTCAAGCGTGTGACGCAGTGTTGGGTGAGTGGTTGCATGCGGTTAGAAGGAACGTAGTGCGTTCGTCTTAGGGTTCTTCTTGGACTGCTTTACCTGTAGCGTTCCTTCGAAACGTCGGATACTCTCACCCAACGACACAGCGTCCATCCCAGAAGGCCGCAATTCTAAAGCATTTCATTTTTCGGTTGGAGGTAGCGCTTGTTGGTGTAGCGTGCAACAAGTCGCAAGAATCGGCCTGGCGAATTCTGTGCATGGGATATGTTGATGTGCAATGGCAACGACATTAGAAATTTGGTTTGGCGAAGAAGTTCGTAATGTGATCCGGTTTTTGTGGGCGAAACACCGAATTTACTACCGTTTGATAGAAGTATATGGCTACTGGCTTAATCGGAGTGCATCATGGCAGAAAATAGTCGAAAGGACATCCACGATGAAGACTGCCCCTCCGCTAGGCCCAGCATATGGAGTATGGATGTGGACGCAGCGCAAGTGAATTTAAGAAAACGAAAGAGTCACAATTCGAGATATATCCGCTGCATTGGAGTTGGCCGTCGGAGGTGTTCAGAACAATGACAAAGAAGAACTGGGACACTGCAGAGTTCTTGCACGCTGAGTACCAAGATATTTAATGGAAAAGCACAAAAATCGGCGTTTCGATATTGCTGTTTCACATTGTCAGAGGTTTTAAGAAGAAAGAAAGTAGCTCCTGGATCCTTAGTGACGGCCGATTTTACAGTAATGATGATCAAATTGCTGTACCTGAATGATTGCGAATGCAAGAGCCCTGTTTAGGTGCGGTTGAATCTTTAAACTCGTGCCAAGCCGGGACAAATGCAGCAGCGTACTCGGGTACGGTAGGGGAACGATACTTTAGCGGAATTAATGAGCTACCGATACACTTAAATTTGTTATGAAACCATTTTTATGATCTAGGAATGCATACTGATTGAACACTCTTCGTGTTAGTCTTATTAACATTCAAAATATTAAGGTACGAAGTGTGGTCCTTGCAGTACGGGTTTCAGGTTCAGTGTAGTGTATTACTGTTAGTATATTTATCACCTTTGTGCGGGATATTTACAGTTATGTAACTGAAACAAACCATGTTTCTAGGGTAGATAGTGTTCCAGCTGTTCTGTATTTACAATTTATGCTACATGTAATGGTTATTTCACACGTTAAATATGTTTTGAACTTTCACATTAGCACGTTTCGAAGTATGTGTGCAGTGCCTAATGTGGCTGGTTTTTGCAATTCTTTGATTTAGTGACTCCCCGGTGTGTTTCTCAGGTATTGTTTGAATGCTTTTGAGATATTTTCACTTGCCCCTTTATTATTATTGGTATCGCTTTTATCTGTACATTCCACATGCTCTAAATTTCTGTTTTGAGGTTTTTATATTAGAATCTTCCTTTTTAACCACATTTCTGTCTCCTAAAATTGCAACATCTATTAACATGCATGTTCCTTTTCCATTATTACGGATTATGTCAGGGTTCGATTATTATTATTACCACCACCACCACCATCATCTTCATTCTCATCATCATTAAGAATGCCGAGGTAAAATCTGTGTGCACTGCAGTACGATTTGCTGTTTTCTAAGTTCAATCGCTGCTTCTACGTCAGTCAGGTGAGAGGAAGTAAGGTTCGTGCTGCCCTTTCATCCGTGCCCAGTGACGATTCAACTGTGAAGCCAGAAGGCCGTGTCATGGTTCAGGCGGTTAGTTGCCAGCTTCTTAGGACCTGCTCCAATCCCAGGCTGGTCCATGTGGGATTTTTGGGTGACAGAGTGGCACAAGGACAGCATTTTTTTTCTGGGTACTTCGGTTTCCACCAGTGGTCCATAACCATTTATTAACCATTTGACGTCTAACGACCACTATAGTGGTCGTACCGCACCGCTAACCTCTAAACGTTGCATTTTCTATATTTATTCAACAAATATAGGTACTGAATATTTTAAACATGGTATATACTCTCAGCTTTTTTCTCTTAAAAATTCAGTTTGTTTCATAATTCTAACACATTTGTTTCCTGTTTTATTCACATTTTATATTCAGGGTGTGCTAAAATTTAGAAAAATAATTCCGGCGCCAAAAGGTTAAACTATCACCGACGCTCTATGACATCAGCAATTGACAGCAATGTAAATGTAACACGTACTAGGGGCGGTACGAAAGTAATGCTGCCTTTTTCCGCAGATACTACAATTCCAGTTGTAATAAAGATTACGTATATCATGGGCGCATCCTTTACAAAGTTGAGATTATTTTTCCACAAAGTCTCCTCCGCTATCAACACACTTTTTCCACCTTTGCGCGAGAAGCTCTATGCCTGTCGCGCAAACCTCTCTGCTGAACGTCAGAGCTCTTTACGCGCTCCGTGTTTCAGCTCGTCGTCGTCGTCCGGAAGTCCTTGGAGTGCACCCTTCAAGGGGCCCAAAAAGATGGAAACCGAAGGGTTCTAAATCGGGACTGTAGGGAGGATGAGGGAGAACAGTCCACCCCACTGATACAATTGGCTCCCTTGTGCGCAGATTGGTGTGCGGTCTGGCGTTGTCCTGCAGGAGAGGACATGATCCATTTTTCTCCTTGGTCGAACTATTCTCATTCGTTGTTTTAACTTCTTTAGTGTCTGCACATACCGCCCTGAATTGATTGTGACACCTCTCTCCAATAATTCCACTAACAATATTCCCTGACTGTCCCAGAAGGCGCTAGCCGTAACTTTACCTGCAGAAGTCTGCACCTTGAATATTTTCTTACGTGACGACGACGACGATACCATTCCATTGATTGTGTTTTCGTCAGTCGGTCGTAATGACGAACCTAGGTTTCACCACCTGTAACTATTCTTGAAAGAAAAGCATCTCCCTCCTGCTCACTGCGCTGGAGTTCTTCACAGATTTTTTTTTTCCGGGCTGATTTGTTCTATGGTGAGCATTTTCGGCACCTACCTTGCGCAAGCTTTTCTGTAGTCATGTTTTCTTTGGCGGCCATAGCCGCCGATTTTCCAATCCCTGTAACGGTGCACAGTTCACTTGTGTTGCGGTGGTCGTCTCGAATCCGCGCATCAACTTTCTCTGTGTTCTCCATTGTCACTGCCGTGGCTGGTCTGCCGCTGCGGGACCTATCACTGATTTCCTTTTCACCTCTCTCAAAACGTCGGGCCCAGCGTCTAACTGAGCTAACATTTATGGAATCATCACCATACACGTTTCTTAGACGTCTTTTAATCTCAATCGGACTGGAGCAATCCGCAGTAAGAAAGTAAATCCACACTGTCTGCTTAGTACCTATGACCACAACCTCCACCATTTTGCACTGCTACTGTGATGAACACATGTCACTAACTGGGGCACCGATGACTCTGGTAGGGCTTGACATTTTTGCTATCCGGTGAGTAAGGGATGAAACTCTACCCGACGCACATTTAAAAGAAGAGAAATAGGCATGACTTTCGTACCGACCTTCCTAGAAACGAGGTGGGACGGCTGTTTGTACAGCGGGACCGGGCTTGAATGTGTCCGATACTGACCATTGTGTTATACTTTCAGAACCCGAGCCGGCGGCAGATGAGAGAGACGCTGCTGTGACGTACCCGCCACTAGACGTCGACACAGGTCAGTGTTAAAACAGAGTAATTAAGGGGAAGTGAGGAATTTGCGTAGGCTGTAAAAGAACTTCAAAATATTTAACCTTCCCATCCATTTTCGTGAGGGACCGGGTTCATATCTCCGCCCGAAAGTATGCCATCCTGACTTAAGATTTTAATTTCCTTTTCCTCCGAACGGTATCTGTACAGTACCTCAAATAAGGCCACAGCTGTTTGATCCCACATCCTTCCATATTCATTATTCACTAATCATCTTATCATTCGACGCTATGTGTATTGATGTATTGATGTAGGTCTACTGACTGTCATTAAATATGTCACACATAAACGTGTTAATGTTGAAGTGAACATAATGCAGTACTTAATGATCGAACTCGTTGTTCTAATCCTGTTACTTCATCGCTAAACAGTCAAAGCCAGAGCTTTGATGCAATATTATATAGATTCCTGCCTATTCTTGAACCACATTGGCTGTGTTCGTGTCCTCATGGTACTGCGTGTTTTGACTGAGGAGAACACCGGTGTGTCTTGCGTCATAGCGACGTCACACAAGTTCAGACTGCTGTTGCAAACGCTCGAGTTGGGGCGTCAAGACACCGGTGTTGTTCACGGGGAGCCTCAACAGGCGCTGTGGAGTTTTTCGGAGTTTTCACTGTTTTAGTGTGGAAGTCAAAAGTAAAGTAACCATTTCGCCAAGACCATATCCAATTTTGTTTTTCACCGATACTCACCAACACTGTGCGATTGACATGCGGCTTTTAGCATACATCCCCAGTAAAGGTTATGTTGCCGCTATAGGTCATTAAGCACCATACCGAGATGTACACGGTGGAGGTGTAGCTCCATACGTACATTCTCAATCCCGCACTACAGGAAGTTAAGTCCCACGGGGAGGGAGTCCCCACACCCATTGCTTACGAAGCCGGGTAGTCTTGAAAGTCGGTCTGGGCACAATAGTGAAAAGAATAATTACTGTTCCTTTCAGGAGTATAATACCGGTCGTTCAGGCCGTAGCCAGTCAGTATTTTAGCTAAACATGTTCAGAGTCCATATTAATTCACAGCTATCCAATGCACAGTTTCAGAAATGGAACATTCTAACACGGAAATGTTGTGAGATAACTGTCGATGTGACGCCGCATGGTCTGGGGGATGTGCACCGACGTTACAGAGGAAGGTGCCGCCTCTCTTTTCACTGAAGGTTTCTTACGAAACTGCAACAGGTTCGTATCCCACAGACCGTACGGTGTCGCATACCAGAACACTTTTACATTTATAGAAACTTCCATCACTTCGCCACTAAGCATTTACTCTGTGCAACTTGGTGTCAGTAACTTACAAGTATAGAGACTATATCGTTTCACAGACTGACACAGACACAGACTGTTGCACGAATTTTTTTTTTACTTGGACTTAACTCCGTTTCTGTCTTGGCATCACCGGTACAACCAACGTATTGCGTCATTGTGTAAGAACAAACGTTGTTATTGAAGTGTTGGCATGTGATGCCGCTTGTGTGTCATAAATTGAGGGTAGCAGTAGCAGATTGCTTCCATTTGGAGGTGCCTGCAGGGACAAAGTCGTTTTTACGCATTTGCGATATATTTGAATCCACAGCGCGATAGCGTACGTCGGATATCTTGCTGCGGAGAAGTGTGGAGGAACAAAGTCATTGCTATGATTTTTCGAGTATTGAAATCCAAAGAGCGATATTTCATACCTCATTCGTCTGCTGCTACGAAGACGCGTGCTGGCACTGCCTTCCCGTGTGGGCTTGGGCGTGTAGCGTCCCTTCTGCTCAGCAAGCTTGAAGGTCTTGATCACAGGGTAACTTACGTGGAAGGTCCCTGAAAGGCCCATGATCGGCTACGACTGGCTGACACACTAATACACATGAAATTCGGGTTTATTTCTTTAAATGTATTTGTTAAAGTGCACTGTCATTTACAAAATTGAAGTATGATTTTCGTTTAATGTAGTATAACAATCAAGTGTAAAATATAACGGTCGATATACGTGACCACGGCACTTGGAATAAACACACGTAACTTTACATTGATCTATTTGTATAATACCACTTATAACTGAAATATTGCCTATTATAAGTTAGAACGAACACCCAAATTTGCATGCGTGTGACTTCAACGTTCCAAAACAGCGTGTCCCTCCCATGCCTCTTCTCCCTACGTTCAACCGAATACCCCCTTATGTACAAAGCGATTCTATTGGCTGCAGTTCAAATTTAGAAAAACCCCATTGGCCAAATTAATTCTTTGGAAAACCAAATCACACTGGCTGTTCTAATTTAAATCAGTAGACCCCCAACTAGCGTTAAACGAACATATAGTGGTGTTGCCCACTGGCACTATCTACTGAATGAATCATTCCCTCATCAATAACAACGTCTCGTGTTTCATGCAGAAACACTCAATTGCAAAACTTCTACCAACTAGACAGTTGATGAATGTTTTGCCCAGGCTCAAGTTGCTCAATGCCATAATGGCTTTCACGCCTCTTACGGTTTTCCTTAGTTAAATCATTTACAGCCAAAGGAATCTATCTACATGGAGCCCGTTCAGGGGTTGAACCTGAATCGCCGATCCCTATCAGGACTTTAACCTGAAATGCCGATAACAGCATTGATGTAAGTTTTAAGTCGTGCCGTACCTCAGCTGCCTGCCTATAGCAATGTTTTCAAACCTCTTTTCAATGAAAGAACCCCTAAAACAATTTATCATATCTCAAGGAACCCCAATTTCTGAAAATTTGTCAGGCCAGGAAAAGCTGCTAGCAAGGAACGCAATTCATTTTCTGCTGAAATACCATCAAGAAAACATGTTTTTAAATAATGCAACGGTTTTGTTTGAGGAAATTAGAATGTTTTCTTTCGGATTGTGAAAGAGGGTGTTCAAGGTGTGTAAATGCCGATAAATGTCTGCTAAATAGACAAGTTTAAGCATACATTTTGTATCGTCAAGGAAGGCAGAAAAACTGGCTTTGTCATTGCCTTTGAAGACAATGAGTAATTCCACTCGCAGCTCAAATGGCCTTGTTACAACTGTCCCTCTTGAGACCCATCTACATTCGATGCTTTGAAGGAGGTTCATGTAGCATTTTGCTTATTCCATCGATATTTTGAGGCCGAATGTAGAGATGTTTATTTCTTGATTCCACGATTTCTCGCGAACCCTTAACACCGGTCTCTGGAGATGCCTGCACAAACAACCTCGCTGTTGCGCACTGGCAATCGTTACATCCAACGCGCGATGCCGTGCCTGTTTTCTGTTATATGAACACCTGAAAAAGTGCTTCATTGTACCTGAGTCTTAGAGCCAGTGCAGACACTTTTGGCGTTGTAAGTGTATTTCTTTTATCTTCAGTGTCGAACACCAGGATATGCGTGAAGTTGTTATGTACTTGTACTCCATTGGGTAAGAACTTCCTGCAGTGGTTCCATCTGATAGTTACTCAGCTGTGTTAAGGAGTGCCTATTGTTATAAAAAAAACAAACATTTGTCCCTGTTATCACTAAGCCTGACAATGGGCCTTATCCTTAGCCATTTCAGTCTACACATTCTTAGAGCGTACTTCTGAAAGAACAATTTTAATATTATCTCTATCTTTCTTTTAGTCTTAAATCATAACATTACATATTAATATTTTCTTCATAACTGCCGCCTCCCCGTACGTGTAACTCTTGAATTTATCCTGAGCTGAAGGAGATAAATTAAGAGCTGTGAATTTACCGATACATAATTTCCTCAGATGCTATGTTAATGTTACTTTTATCCAAATATTTACTTCAGAAGTTTCTTCTGGAACGCGCTGCGTTCTTATCGTGGAGAAAGAGATTTGGCACTCAAAAAGCACGGCAACACTTTGATATTTCATAAATGTTGAACCTGTACCTTTTTTTGTTGACGTTATGGACATCTTTCCGTCGTATGTATTGAAGTTTAAAACAACGACGTTTCTGGGATAGAATTGGTCCCCGTTTTCAGGCTTACTTCTTCCAAATCGTAATAATTGTTTACGTCGTAATTAAACACGAAGTAGGGTGAAATTAATCACTACATGTTTTCAGTAACAGCCTGTAAAACATAGCTGTGCAAGTCTCATTGAAAATCAGGTACACGAAATATATCGCTGGTCACTATAGTGCAGGGCTGGCGAACCATTTTGAGGGCGCGTGCCAAATTATGTATAAATTTCGAAGATAGTGTTTCGCGTGCCTATGGCAGTTTTGAAGCGTAAAATAAGGCCTTGGAGCCTTCCATAGTTATTATGAGTTGTTGCATTATTATTAATGCATATTATAATTTTATTGTATAATTAATGCATAGTATAATTATTATATGGCCAGGGCGTGCTGCTGACCACTCTTCCCCTTCTAGTGCCGCTGACATGGAAGAGTAGAGCTATACCTCTACCCACCCTCTGGGCCACACCGGGCCTGTAACGGGAACATTTTAACTTTACCCTTTTTATAATTATTATATTGTATTTCTAATAAAGGCCTGTTCGAGAAATGCGATAAGGAAGAACATTTGGAAGTAACTGGGGGGTGTACTACTTCCTGTTTAAAAGGATACTGTGAAAGTTTTGTTCAATGTAATATAGTCGCCCAGTCACTGCCAGGCCGGCACCCCAATCACATATACCTAGCAAACCCTTCGCACCACTTCAGATTTGTGTAAAAATGTTTCACACCCAGTATTTGTGGTAGCAACGGTAATCCATCCACAAGCTCTACGCGGTCAGATGTGTATATGCATACATTCTTCACGCTCGTCGGGCAAAAGAGGTAATAAATAAATAAATAAAAAAAAATAAAGAAGAAGAAGAAGAAGAAGAAGAAGAAGAAGAAGAAGAAGGGGGACAGCAGTGAATGCCGCGTGCCATAGGTTCGATAGCCCTGCAATGGTGAGAGAAAATACTGTGTCGATAGTGACCAGTGATGCAGTTCATGTTCATGGTGTTCAGTGAGATTTGCATACAAGTATTTTTTAAACTGTTATTGAAATGCGTCTTCTTAATTAATTGGACCCTAATTCGTGTTTAATTGCGGTGTAAATAATTATTATGTAGTGCTATTTGATTTGGAAGCGGCAAGACTGAAGACGGAGACCGATCGCCTCCCCGGAACGTGGGGTGTGTTCAATTTCAATACGCACAATGGAAAAAATTCCATGAAACCGTTCATAATCTTCAGAACGCCATAGAACAGTGCTCTACTTTTTTGTCATAGAAGGGCAAGGGATTCGAATTTTACCTTATACACATGAAAACCATTCATACCTCCTTTCTACAGAGCTCAAATCTTAGTGTCATCTGTTACCATTATTTGAGCCGTGTCCGTGTGAATACAGCGATTTGCCGTATGTGTAAACAGCGTGTTATCTTCCCAGCCAGGCAGTATGCTTAAACGCATAGAGACGTTAACAGACACTTGTTAGCATTCGATAGGAGGGGCTAGGATGAAACACGATAAGGCCTGAAAGATGATGTGGAATTTTCTGCTGAGCCGTCTAATCTGTTGGTTCGTCTCCATTGGCCTTGAAGCAGGTAAGGGGAAACGAAATGTGGACGGAGTACCTCATTTTGATTGCCAGGACACAATATTTGACCACCCCTTTTCGGCCATTCTAAAGGGAAGAGTGAAAAATCAAAGATGATAATATTCAGATGCATATTGTGACCCTTTCTTGACTCTTAGCAACTGTCGGTGTGTTCTGTGTTTCACGTTGTGACTCCAGATAAATTCAGCGCTTATGCTTGTGACTTGTCAGGAGATGGCATGTTCGAACGTCTGCAGGGACAGTGACTGTCTCTACTGGGGGGTCCCTCGCGGTTTTCTAGACCCTCCATGAAAACTGGTACAAACGCTATCAGGCCAGATGCTTTCCATGTAATTATTCGCTATATCCAATTATCCGTACGCTGTAAGCCTATAACCTGACTGAGTTGCTGACAGAACTGTTTCATAAACCACATAAAAAAAGACATTATGTAGTCTAAGAGGTCGCCATTTTTGCGGAGAGTTTGCGGCCACTCTGCTTCATGACATGACAAAACGCTGAACTAATGACCCTTTTTGCTGACCTCCCATGAACGCAGAATAGGATAATGAATTGAGGCAGTAAAATGTGACTTCAGAATGTCGTCGGATCTTTTGTTTCTTTCCTGAGACTTTTGGTGAATATGAACGCATTCGTCTTTAGTATGACTTTCCTGCGAATATAAGATCTGTGAAAACAGTAAATGAAATTTATGAAGTATGGTCCTTCTCGAGAAGACGGTAGTTGCTTGCATAATCACAGAGAATTCGTGCAGCAACACAATTTCAAAATGCGTTGCGAAAATCAGCTTCTCTATTCTTTAGGTTTTGTGTATGTTCAAATTTATATCTTCGATGTTATATCACGTCTGCTGCTGTTATTCTGTCGAGTGAGGCGCATGCGCAATGGCTCCGATAAAGAACTGCGATAGTGCCATGCACGTCAGAGTGGCATGACTGAGATTCACGGCGGTTTAGTGGTTGTTATTAGGAGGTTCCCAGTTCGAACATTAGCACTGATGTCTTTGATGTCTTACTCACTTGCTTTAAGCAAATGCTGCTTGACTACTGTCACTTTTACATCCGTATTCTGACCTTTTGTGATCTTAACCCTTGTAGTTGTTAATTTCATTGAATCAACTGAGAAGGCAATTGGCCTTTGAATTTGCTGCATTCAGGTGATATAAAATACAAAGTGTTTATGAAACTGTGGGTCACGGACCGTAGCCAGTCTTTTCACCGCTCTGCAAAGTACTAGAATGGACGTAATATGAAAGTGATTTTGTATATGCTAAAACTGAAGTCTTGCGAAATTTAAGTTCATCAATAATCAGGTAAACAGTGGGCAGCCTGAGGGTCAAGAATTTCATGTTCTCCTGCAGTGTGACTCCGTGGAGTATGGCGGACAATTACTGAAGTTTTTGAGGAACTTACACGTCTACCATGAAGATAGAGGCAGTAGGTTTTTTTGAAACTTTGTGAGGTATGTACCAAAATACACGGCGTCATATCCTAGAAGATATTTTGTTTCAAGATACAGTGACATAAACTATAGCCCTGTGAGGTTCAGTGGGCTCTGAATTAGCTACACGGGGCACAGACCCTCTTGAGAACCTAGTATTTGCTCAACGAATCAATAAATTTTCTACATTTCACAGACCGTCGGTTCATTGCCGCCTTAAGCCGCCACTAGTCCCTCTTCTGAGTCACATGAATACAGTTCACACTGTTACACCCTGTTCCTGTAAGATCCATTTTGTTACTAACTGCCCATCTAAGCTATATATGCCACGTAGACTCGTTCTTGCCTTTATCTCCACCAGAACCCTGTATATATTTCTTTTCTGTCCTCTGCGAACCACATTCCCCGCCCCCTCAACTTCCTTGATTTGAGCTGCCTAAAAATACTTGTTGGAATACAAATTATGAAGCTCCACGTCATACATTTCTCATGTCACTCCCTCTTTCCTATAGCGCTGCGGCCCAACGCGGGCTATGGCCTCCTCATTCTTGAAGTTTCTACCATAGTCGGTAGGACTCCATAGCAAGAGTAATCAGCTTGTCGCAGAGACCCCTAACTGAAAACACACAAGTCACAAGAAACAAACATCCATGCCCCCAGCAGGATTCGAACCCACAATCTCAGCAGGCGAGCGGCCGCAGACCGACGCCTTAGACCGCGCGGCCACTGGGACCGGTCACTCCCTCTTTCTCAGGTCAAATATATTTCCCTCGGTGTCCTGCTCGAGACACCCTTTCTCTGTTTTTCCCTTAATATTTAGTCTAACCATTAGCAGTCTGGTAAATGTGTACCAGTTTATAACATTTCAGCCGTGTTTTGACTCATAACTTTCGTCTCATCTTCGCATTGGTATTACTGATATATCTAATTAACTGACTCGAGAGGGCAGAGTCGTTTGGTGGAAGCCGAATATTCATTATCGTTTTCACGAGATCCCGTATTATTTATTGAAAGGATTTAAATTTTTGAAAGCGATATGCGAAACGTCACCAAAATTAATCACCTACTTCAGAAGTACACAGACTTGCACACAGGTTACCTTAACTGTTACCGTATGGATGGGTATGCTATAGAGGGTTTGCATTTTGGAGTTAACCATGGTCTGTTTTGAGCTTGCACTGTGGGGAAACACCTCCATATGATTAGGTACCGGTTTTCGACAGTACGTGCAGATGTAGTCATCAGCGTGAAATAAGGTAGTTGGAAATGTGTGTAGTTCACTGGCATGGACAAAGCGTTAAAAGATGTTCCGTTTATACACCTTACATTCCTTTGAGGCAGTTGCGTACACTTAAGAGTAACGGCCAACGACTTGCTGACGTTTCGTAACGAAGTGAGTACAGGCAGTGCACTAGTTCATCTGTTGTGAGTGCTTGTGTGTGAGTTATGCTTTCTATTCGTCGAATTTCACTGCGTGTGTCATTGCTGCTTGCAAATGTTTGTTACTTGTAGAATAACTCCTTGAGTAAAGCTTGAAACTCCGAATTAAAACGTGTGCTAACGCGCGTGGATGCGTAACGTATGGAAAATGAAACATGCGCGCGGCAGCGATGTAATTCGTGAAGGGCTGCAAGTCTGTTGGCATGAGAGCCGTAGAATACACCTTAACGGCCGAAGGTAGCAGCAACGAAGCACGTGCTGAGGCCTGCAAGGTCAGGATAGCCGGCCACCAGGTTTTAACGCGGGACCTTTCGAGTACTAAACAGGAGTGCTAAGAGGCCTGCAGCCTTTTTAGGCGCATTCGCAAACTTGCGAAAAGAGACTATTATCTAGGACGTATGTCATCCCCGTTGTGTGTGTATGATCTTAGGTTGGCTTGTAGACTAACACAACTGTGTCAATATAGGTGTATTTATTGACTTTGTAGAACAACTACATGTTTCGGCCTTTATAGGCCATCGTCAGGTTGTCTTACGAGAGGTAAATAAGTGCTTAAGATCAATGAAACTCTTTTACCTCTCGTAAGACAACCTGACGATGGCCTATAAAGGCCGAAACATGTAGTTGTTCTACAAAGTCAATAAATACACCTGTATTGACACAGTTGTGTTAGACTACAAGCCAACCTAAGAGACTATTAGCTTCGTCATGTCTGTCCATCAGTCCTTCCGCATGGAACTAGGCTCCCACTAAACGGATTTTCATGAAATTTGATATTTTAGGATTTTTCGAAAATCTTTTGGGAAAATTCAAGTTTCATTAAAATCGGACAAGAATAAAGGGTACTTTACATGAAAACCAGTATACATTTTTTATCATGTCTCACTCATTTATACTTAGAATGAGAAATGTTTCACACAAACGTCGTAGGGAAAATCAAATCACATATTTTGCGTTCGGTAACATTTTTTTTTATAAAATCATGTCGTATATGAGAAAATGTGGAAAAATATTGTGGAGCGGGGAATACCACAGATGCTAATATGGCGCATGCGCATTGCGTGCTGTATACCTGAGGCTAAAAATACACTCAGGTTGTGTAATACTCATTTTCTACTGCATGGATGGGTGGACGAACGCTGCTCAATGTTACGTTATACGTACATTGCCTGTCTTGTTCTGTTTTGACAGTACACGTGCAGAAGAAATAGTTGCTGCGGCTGGACGAGTAGGTTCGTTTCCCGCAAGGTCAGATTTCTGTCCACACCGGCTCTGATGTGAACCCGTTCAGTCTATCCAGTGGGTAACTGGGATAAAGCGGCCGGAGCGTAAAGCTGACCACTCATCTCTAGTAGGCATACAGATGGGCATGCTGCCCTCTACATATCGATGGTGTGGTACTTCATTGGGCACAGGGTCAGCTTTGCCTTTATTACAGAGAAGGGTAGGATACACGGTGGCGCAGTCGGTTGAGGCACTGTGCCACAAGCTGGAAGGTCGCAGGTTCAATTCCCGATGGGGTAATTGGAATTTTTGCTTGACGTAATCCTTCCGACCATAGTATGGCCCTGGGGTCGGCTCAGCCTGTAACAAAACTGAGTACCGGGGGTATCTTCTGGGTGGTAAAGGTGGCCGGTTGCTACCGTGCTCTTCCCGTATGGGGTTGGGCGTGTAGCTTCCCGGCTGCTCAGCAAGCCTCTAGGTCTTTATCACAAAGCAATTTACGTGGGAGGTCCCCTGAAAGGTCCACGATCGACTACGACTGGCTGACTCACTAACACACACACAATTCAGGGTACTTTATTTAATTTATTTGTTCAATGGCACTCTCGTTTACAAAATTGAAGTATGATTTTTGTTTAGTATAGTGTAATAATTAAGTGTAAAATGTAACGGTTGATATGAATGACCACGGCACTTTGAGTAACAAACTTAACTTTACATTGATCTTTTTGTATAATACCACTTGTACTGAAATATTTCCGAAAGTATATAAGTTTTTACGGACCACCGATATTTGCATGCGTGCGACGCCAACGTTCCAAAACAGAGTTTCTCCTCGCGTTGCCTCTTCTCCTTACGTTCCAACTGACTACCCTCTTATGTACAAGTAATTCTGTTGGCTGCAATTTGAATTTAAAAAAGGACATTGACCAAATTAATCTTTAGAAAAACGAATCTCATTAGCAGCTCTGATTTAAATCACTAGACATCAAACTAACGTTAAACGAACGTGGAGGTGCAGCTACTGAATGAATCGTGTCCTCAACAATAACAAGGTCTCGTGTTTCGTACAGAAACACTCAGTTGCAAAACTTCTACCAACTAGACAGTTGATGAATGTTTTGCCCAGGCTCAAGCTTCTCAATGCCATAACGGCTTTAACACCTCTTACGGTTTCCCTTATTTAATCATTTACAACCAACAAAATCTATCTACATGGAGCCCGTTCAGGGGTTGAACCTGAATCGCCGGTACATATCAGGACTTGAACCTGCAATGCCGGTAACACGGTGCGTCGGGCTGACAACTTTGCCACCTCCATGTGCTGTTTGTCAAGAAATTCTGGGAGCCTCAATCTTCTGGAGCCCTAAGGGCCTACCTAGGCATGTGAAGGGATTGCTTGACCCTGGCTTTGCTTTTGCGTAGAATGGTTGGGGGTTAAAAAAAATCAGTCCCGTTACAGGCCTGGAGTGGCCCAGAGGGTTCCAGGAAGTTAAGGTTCCCAGATTTCACGACAACGGCACAGGATGGTGGTAGGTTGCCAGCCTTACGCACCGGCCGCCTTTACCCCCAGGAAATTATCCTGTTACTCATTTCTGTTAGAGGCTGAGTCGACCCCAGGGCCATAGGCGATCGGAAGGATTTTATATCAATGAAAAATCCAATGACACGAGCTGGGATTGAACTAGCGAACTTCCGATTTGTAGCACAGCACCTTAACCACTGTGCCACCGCGGTCCCCGGTTGGGGGGGGGGGGGGGTAAACCTTTTTCAAAAATAAATTTTTCAGGGGGGATTTAAAAATGCCATGGCCAATTTGGTTTTGGCCACCATCTGTTTTTTATGCAGCGCGGGGGGAGACAGATT
>Ga0123355_10008291_pt1 | contig 15699 bp, 15 predicted proteins | sample TergutEmb28metaG_3_FD_89872 | JGI IMG/M metagenome (GOLD analysis project Ga0123355, IMG submission 89872) | Embiratermes neotenicus P1 segment gut microbial communities from Petit-Saut dam, French Guiana - Emb289 P1 | ecosystem: Host-associated > Arthropoda: Insects > Digestive system > Gut ... | reverse complement strand
TGGGGCAGTATGGCTTCCAACCGGCGGAGCTTGACAAGGTGGCGGCGATATACAAATACATGTCAAGCCTATCGGTCGTTGGCACGTTCACAACGTTTGCCGCCTCATGGCGCAGCAAAAAGCTGACGTTTGCGCAGATGGATAAATTCAACATCGTTTTAGACAGATTGATAGATATGGGGCTAGAACCCGGCTGGGCGCACGCCTGTGACTCGGCGGCGCTGTTTAAGTACAATATTGAGCATATGGATGCCGTCCGGGTGGACACCGCGCTTTCCGGCAGAATTCCGGGCAAGCCGATTCAGGGGCTTTCCAGAGTGGGGTATATCGAGGCGGGGCTGGAAGAGGTGGGATGGTATCCAAAAGGGCACACCATCGGGTCAGAACGTGGATATACCACCAAAGCACCGACGAAAATAGCGATTCTGTCAGTCGGATATTATCACGGCTTCGGCGTTGACAGATATATCAGCGAGCGGGGGATGCTGGATCTACTGAGATTCCGCCGCCGGTCGCTGTTCGTGAGAATAAACGGCGCGAGGGCGCGCGTTCTGGGCAACGTGGGTCTGCTGCACACGGTGGTGGATGTCACAAAGATCGATTGCACCGTGGGAGATATTGCGTTGCTGGATGTGGATCCCGTCAATGTCAAGGGACTGCCAATTTTGTATACGTAATCCCGTAGGGCGAGACAGAGAACCACCCCGTCAGCTTCCGCCCCTTCAGAGCCGGGCATTTTGTGCATGGGGTGGTTACAGACGGTTAGAGTGCCACCTATAAATGAAGTAAGCAACATCAATCGGAGGATTACATTGCCAAGAATATATGAACTGCCCGGTCACATCGCTGATCTGATCGCGGCGGGCGAGGTTGTAGAGCGGCCCGCTTCTGTAGTAAAAGAATTGATTGAAAATTCAATAGACGCCGGCGCGACCGTCATTACTGTGGAGATAAGCTCCGGCGGGATGACGTATATGCGCGTGACCGATAACGGCTGCGGGATTGCGCCGGAAGACGCGAAATTGGCGTTCCTGCGCCACGCCACAAGTAAATTGAAAGACGCGGAGGGGTTGAGCGCGATCAATACCCTCGGCTTCCGGGGAGAGGCGCTGGCCGCCATCGCCGCCGTGTCGCGGATTGAGTTTTACTCCCGTGTGGCTGGGGAAAAAATGGGCGTCAACCTGTCGCTGGAGGCGGGAGAAATCGCGGAAGAATCTGCCGCTGGCTGCCCGGAGGGGACGACGATTATCGTCCGCGACCTGTTTTTCAACACCCCGGCAAGGCTGAAGTTTATGAAATCCGACCGCGCCGAATCCGCCGCCGTCTCCAATGCTGTACTCCGTTGTGCATTGGGGAGTCCGGAGGTATCGGTGCGGTTTATCAGGGACGGTAAGACGGAGTTCCATACGCCGGGGGATTACCGGATAGATTCCTGCGTTTACAGTCTGTTCGGCGCGGAATTTGCCGAGGGGCTGGCTCAGGCGGAGTCTGAAAACGAATCAGTTCTGGTACAGGGATTTGTGTCAAATCCGCTGAATGCCAGGGGGAATCGCAGTTTTCAGTTCTTCTTTGTCAACGGGCGGAGCATACGCTCAAAAACCCTGCAAGCGGCACTGGAACAAGCATATCAGAACGTTTTGCCGCAAGGGAAATACCCGGCCTGTGTGCTGTACATAACCACCAATCCGGCGGACGTGGATGTCAACGTCCATCCGTCGAAGCTGGAGATCAAATTTGTCTCCGACAAGCAGGTTTTCGATGGCGTGTATTATGCTGCCAAGGGCGCGGTGGATCCGACACCCATGAGACTCGGTGACAATGATGCGCCGCAGATCAACACATTGACCACACCGTCTGTCAACGACGTACCGATCCAAACACGATTACCGATTTCAACAGGCGGCGGCTTTAAAGCCATGCCGACTGACGAGTTCAAAAAATCATACAAATTCAGCGAATTCAAGTCTGAGCCGCCGTCAGCGCATGAGCGTGGTGCATACGCCCCGGTGCATGACGAAAAACCCGGAATGTATGAGACAAAGTTCACACAGAAGCAAGACATCACAGAACCCGCCGCATTCCGTGTGATTGGGGAAGCGATGGGTACATACGTCCTTGTTGAACTGCCGGACAGCATTCTGCTGATAGACAAACACGCCGCACATGAGCGGATACATTTCAACGCGTTAAAAAGCGGGGAGTTCGAGCCAATGTCGCAGTCCCTTATTACGCCGGTAATCTGCCGTCACGGATTTGAAGACGCAGCGGTACTGCTGGAAAATGCGGAATTGCTGGACAAGTTTGGCTTCCTTGTCGAGCAGCTGGGAGACGGCACAGTCGCCGCGCGGCGAATCCCGGCGGAGATTGATATAGACGAGGCGGAATCAGCCTTGTCTGAAATCAGCGCAGAGCTGTTGCGGGGACAATCGTCCACCCCGGCGAAATATGATAATATCCTGCGTACAGTTGCCTGTAAAGCGGCGATCAAAGCCGGAAAATCTTCCGAACCGCGAGAGCTGGAAGTGCTGTGCAAGCGGGTTGTTTCCGGTGAGATACGTTTCTGCCCGCATGGGCGGCCGGTTTCGTTTGAAATCACCAAAGCATCCCTCGACCGGAGTTTTAAAAGGTCGTGACAGGGCGGATTATTGTCATCACGGGGCCGACGGCGACGGGGAAGACCGCGCTGGGTGCGAATCTGGCGAAGCAAATTGGCGGCGAGGTGGTTTCGGCCGACTCTATGCAGATATATCGCCGCATGAATATCGGCACGGCGAAACCCACGGCGGCAGAGCAGCTTGGCGTCCCACATCATATGCTAAGCGTGGCGGAACCGTGGGAAGATTACTCCGTTTCCAAATATGTAGAGGACGCATCAAAGTGCGTAGACGATATTTTAAACCGTGAAAAAACGCCAGTAATAGTCGGCGGGACAGGACTTTATATTGACTCGTTGATACGGGGGAATGAGTTCTCTGACAAACCTGACCCCATGCTTCGAGCCGAGATAGAAGCGGAATATGATAATGCCGGCGGAGAGGCTATGCTGGTAAAACTCGCGGCGTTTGACCCGGAGAGTGCTGAAAAACTCCACGCGAACGACAAAAAACGGATAGTTCGGGCGTTTGAGGTTTTTCGCGGAACGGGGCAAACAATCTCACAGCACAATCGTGAGACGAAAGACCTGCCGCCCCGGTACGACGCGGTAAAAATCGCGCTGAATTTTTCCGACAGGCAGGATCTGTACAATAGGATTGACACCAGGGTAGACACGATGATGTCTGCCGGACTGGCGCAGGAGGTTCGGGGGATTTTAAATGCCGGAGTCTCCGCGAACACAACGGCGATGCAGGCGATTGGGTATAAAGAGCTGATTGGCGCAATCGCGGGTGAATACAGTTTTGATGAGGCTGTGAACACGATAAAAATGGAGTCCCGCCGATATGCGAAACGGCAGTTGACCTGGCTGAGACGGGACGACAATGTACAATGGATTTTTTACGAAAAAACGCCGGATTTAGATTGGGGACTGCATGTTTCGACAGGATATTTGCAAGTCCTATGACTATAATAATGACCGTCAATACATTAAGGCGCACAGCCTAAATAAAGAAAGGACGGACTAAATAATGGCAAACAGAAATTTACAGGACGTATTCTTAAATCAGGCGCGGGGGTCAAAACAGCAGGTGACAGTTTTCCTTGTCAACGGGTTCCAACTACGGGGCGCGGTGACAGGTTTTGATAACTTCACTGTGGTGCTGGATTCAGAGGGGAAGCAGCAGCTGATATACAAGCACGCAATTTCAACGATCATACCATCAAGACCGATCAATCTGGTGGAACAGAATGAGACGGAATACGAAGGTGAAGGGTAGGCGGCAAACATTGTTTGCCTAGTGAGAGGTACGGCATATGCGCAGGAGCGATTTGTTTATAAAGCTGACAACGGCGGTATTGTTTCTTGGTATTTTAAGCTACATAGGGGTATATGTATTCAGAGGCGTCCGAAATACTTTTGAGACAATGCCGGCGGTAAGCTACACAATTGAAGAAGCTGCTGCTGTGAGCGGATATATTATCCGCACCGAAACGGTAATCTCCGGCGGTGGAGACATGGTTCTGCCCGTGGTGGATGAAGGCGTCCGGGTCGGCACGGGACAACCTTTGGCCATTGAATACACAAGCGCGGCGGCGTTGGAGACGGCGAGCGAGATCCACGCAACAAGATTGAGAATCACGCAGTTAGAGGCATCTTCCGGACAGGATTCGGCGGTAATGAGCCGCCAAAGTATCGTGGATCTCTCCCGCGCTGTGCGGACAGATGATCTGCAGCGGCTGGACGAGCTTGTGCTTAGAATCGAAACATATATCTTTGAAAATGGCGGCTCCGATGAATCAGAGCTGCCGCACCTTCAGTCCCGATTGGCGAGCTTAGAGGCGAGAAGCCACGGTATGCGGACGATTTACGCACCGGTTTCCGGCATATTTTCTCAGTTTACAGATGGATTTGAAAACGTCAGTCCGCAAGATATCACGAGAGAAACGCCGCCCTCACAATTGTCCGCGCTTTTTGAGACGCCGATGCGCCAGCAAGGAATGGGCAAGCTGATAACGGATCACACATGGTATTACGCAACGGTGATGAACTCAGCGGACGCGTTCCGGCTAACGATTGGGCGCAGCGTACCTGTGCAGTTCCGGGGGGCGTATAACGCGGTTGTGAATATGCAGGTTGAGGACGTGAGCAGAAGCGAAAATGGCTTGTCGCTTGTGTTGTTTTCAAGCGACAGGCATATGCGAGATATCGCGCCGCACCGCCATCTTTCGGCGGATGTAATCTTCGGCGAAGTCACAGGGATACGCGTGCCGAAAGAGGCGATACATCTGGACGATGATGGCGCGACCCATATATTTATTCAAGTCGGTGTCCGGGCAGAGCGTGTGCCAGTGGAGATATTGAGCATTGTTGACGACAGTTGCTATATTGTGCAATGCGTGTCAACCAGAATCAGCGGCCTGCGCCCGGGCGCGACGATTATCGTTCGGGCAAATAACTTGTCACATGGTAAGATTGTTGGATGATAGCTGTGAGACAAAACACCCGCCGACTGCGGTCTTTGCCCTCTTTAACTATAAAGAAGGCAAAGATGAGGGTTTTGTTTGAGGCGGCCCTCTTTAGTAAAGAGGGTGGATCCGCAGTCGGCGGGTGTTTTGCTTATGGCATGGCGGACTGTATCCAGAAGGATAGCATAAAATTACACAAGGGGTTATTCACGTGAGCATTGCGGATAATATAAAAAAAGTGCGAGAGACGATTGCACAAGCCGCTATACAATCCGGCAGGGATCCTGCTGAAATTACGCTTGTTGCGGCGGCGAAATCGGCCACAGCCGAAGACGTTAGGCAAGCGATTGCGGCAGGGGCAGATGCCATCGGCGAAAACCGGGTTCAAGATATGACGGAAAAACTGTCGCAGAACGCGTATGTCGGTGCGCCACTGCATTTTATCGGACATCTGCAGTCGAACAAGGTTGGCAAAGTGGTGGGAGTCTGCGACTTGATAGAATCGGTGGGTTCCGTGAAATTGCTTGAGATAATCGGCAAAAAGGCAGTGGAACTCGGCGTTATCCAGAATGTGCTGATTGAGATTAATATTGGCAGAGAGCCGTCAAAATCCGGAATACTTCCGGAAGAATTGACGCGAATGGTTGATACTGCGGCGGAAACTGACGGAATTAAAGTGATGGGACTCATGGCAATTCCGCCAATTTTAGAGAAATTTCTTGAAAATTGTTACCATTTTGAAACAATGTTTAAGCTTTTTGTTGACATTAGCGAAAAAAAATACGATAATGTCTCTATGCAGCTTTTGTCTATGGGTATGAGCGGCAGTTACGTTGAAGCGATCCGCGCCGGGGCGAATATGGTAAGGATAGGCTCCGCAATTTTCTAAATCGCCGCACGATTATATTATATGAGCACAGGAGGGATCCTAATTTGGGATTGTTTAGTGAATTGAAAAAGCTGACCAAGCCGTATGATGATGACGATGAGTTTGAGGATTTTCAACAGCATAGGTCGGAAGAACCGCCTCCAGTCCCCAGAACCGCGTCCCAGGCCAGAAGTTCTTATGGCGGGTTTGAGGAACAAAGAAGCAGCAATAAGGTTGTGAACATTCACGCCACCGCGCAGCTTCAGGTTGTTCTGGTCAAGCCAGAGCGGTTCGAAAACGCCGCCGAAATTGCGGATCATCTGCGTGATCGGCGCACTGTCGTCTTGAATCTTGAATCGACGAACAAAGATATAGCCCGCAGGCTTATAGATTTTTTAAGCGGTGTGGCCTATGCGCAGGAAGGCAAGATAAAAAAAGTTGCTGTGAATACATATATCATCACGCCGTACAACGTGGATTTGTTGGGTGACCTGATTGATGAACTTGAAAACAACGGGATGTATTTCTAAGCCTGAATAAGCGGTAGCGTTACTATGAATCGCGGGAATGAAGCGGTTTAATATATTTAAAATAATCAAAAGCGCAAGATATAAATTATTAGCGGAAGAGGGTTGAGAGTCGATGCTAACACCACAGGATATTGCCGATAAAGTATTTGAAAGAGTCGCATTCGGCGGATACGAGATGCCAGGGGTTGATGAATTTCTTGAAAACATTTCTGAAAATTACAACTCGCTGTATAAGGAAAACGCCATATTGAAAGGCAAGCTTAAGGTATTAGTTGAGAAGGTAGAGGAATACCGCTCAACTGAAGACGCGATGAGAATGGCACTGCTCACGGCTCAACGGATGGGTGAAGAGCTTTTAGCGGATGCGAACAAACAGCGGGATGAAATTCTGCAAAACGTCAGCAATGAAGAAAAAACACGTTTGGCAGAGATGGAACGAAAAATAGCGGAGGAGGAGCTGCGTCTCACCGTTGCTGTGAAAGAAACCGGCAAGTTTGTTGAACTTGCGCAAGCGATCATGCAAAAACATTCAGAGTTTTTGAATAAGCTTGAAAAAACAAGACGCGCCCAGGTAGAAAAATCACCGGACGAAGCGCAGCTTTCTGCACCAATGCCGGAGCATGTAGAAGAAAGTGTGCCAGAGAGTACTACACAGCCGCGGGAAGAATCGGTTGAAGACACGGCGAACCAAATATTGGGCGGTGTGCTGGAAAGCCTGAAAGGCGAACTGAATCCCCCGCCGGCAGTGAATGAAGAAGCCCCGGAAGGCTATTTGTTGTATGAAGAAGAGGATACAGATACCAAGCTGTACAACATAAAAGATGAGGACGAGTTCGATTTGCCGGAGAATAAATTCGATCTGGAAAACCTTAAATTCGGAACAAATTTTACAAATGAGCAGTAGATCATGCACCGGTACTTGACACACGTATTTTTTATCGAATAAATTCAGGGCCGACAATAGGGCGGCCCTTTTACCTTGAATGAAGCCCCCTGCTGTAGGGGCGGCCTTCAGCCGCCTGTGGATTCAAGGATGGCGGACGCGCCACGCGCCTGCAAAGCTGCATCATTCTTCACGATATATTCAAACGGAGAGGAGATTTGAGTACATGCCCCAAGATTACAACGCAACGCTTAATCTGCCGAAAACAGATTTCCCCATGCGTGCCGGACTGCCGAAGCGTGAGCCGGAAATGCTGAAAAGCTTTTATGATAAACAAGTGTATCAACGGCTGATGGAAAAGAATTCGCAAAAGCCGAAATTCATATTGCATGATGGGCCGCCGTTTTCAAACGGAGATATTCATATCGGTACCGCGTTAAACAAGGTGCTGAAAGATATTATAATCCGCCACAAAAACATGACCGGTTGGATGGCACCATATACCCCCGGATGGGATAACCATGGTATGCCGATTGAAAGTGCGATCATTAAGAAAAATAAGCTTGACCGGAAGAAAATGTCGATCCCGGAATTTCGTGATGCTTGCCATAAATTTGCGGCAGACTTCGTTGATATACAGCGCGAACAGTTTAAAAGACTGGGCGTGATTGGAGATTGGGACAACCCATATCTCACGATGAACCCTGCATTTGAAGCTGATGAGGTTCGCGTTTTCGGCAAAATGTATGAAAAGGGATATATCTATAAGGGTCTGAAACCCGTGTACTGGTGCACTTCCGACGAAACGGCACTGGCGGAGGCGGAGATCGAATACGCCAACGACCCGTGCAAAGCGATTTACGTCAAGTTTAAAGTGAAAGACACCAAAGGGGTGCTGGACGGGATTCCCGGAGCTGAGAACGCGTATGTCCTGATCTGGACGACGACAACTTGGACGCTGCCGGGCAACTTGGCCATCTCTGTTGGGCCGGACATTGAATATTCAGTCTGCCGGGCGAACGATGAGGTGTATATTGTCGCGACCAAGCTTGCCGAAGCGGTGTTCAACAAAGCAGGGATCGAAAAGTTTGAGACACTTGCAAAACTCCCCGGCAAAGCGTTAGAACGTATGACCGCACAACACCCGTTTTACGACAGAGAATCGCTGATTGTCGTGGGGGATCATGTCACGACCGAAGCCGGAACAGGCTTAGTTCACACAGCACCCGCACACGGGGTCGATGACTTTAATGTCTGTACGAAATACCCGGAGCTGAAAACCATCATGTCAGAACTCACCCCGGTTGATTCACGCGGGATTATGACCGAGGCGGCATTGCAATACGCGGGGCAGCACTATTCCAAAGTGGCGGACGTGATCAACGAAGATTTGCAAACATCCGGCGCGCTATTCGCTGCCGAGGATATAGAGCATTCATACCCGCACTGCTGGCGGTGCAAAAGTCCGATTATTTATCGGGCGACGGAACAATGGTTTGCCTCAGTAGACGCGATGAAAGACACGGCGGTTGCGGCGTGTGAGGATATCAAGTGGATTCCCGAATGGGGCAAAGACCGGATGATCGCGATGATTGTCGAGCGGGCTGATTGGTGCATCTCGCGCCAGCGGCACTGGGGGTTGCCGATCCCTGTATTCTATTGCGGAGAGTGCGATAAGCCGGTCTGCACACCGGAGAGTATTGAGGCTGTGGCGCAGCTGTTCGGGCAAAAAGGATCCAACGTGTGGTATGAAATGTCTGCGGCTGAAATCTTACCACAAGGGTTTGCTTGCCCGCATTGCGGCGGCACAGAAAAATTCACAACTGGGCAGGACTCGCTGGATTGCTGGTTCGATTCCGGCTCTACCCATGCGGCGGTTTTGCGCGGGCAGTTTAAAGACCTGCATTTTCCGGCGGATATATACCTTGAGGGCGGGGATCAATACAGAGGGTGGTTCCAGTCGTCCATGCTGACAAGTATCGCCGTTAACGGAGTGCCGCCGTATAAAAGAATAATCACCCATGGTTGGACGCTGGATGGTGAGGGCAAGGCTATGCACAAATCACTCGGCAATGCTGTTGCGCCTGAAGAAGTGATTAAAGATTACGGGGCTGATATACTGCGGCTGTGGGTTTCATCTGCCGATTATAGATCGGATACCAGAATTTCCGCGAACCTGCTGAAACAATTGTCGGAGAGTTATTTGAAAATCCGCAACACGGCGCGGTTTATTCTGGGGAATTTGGACGGATTTGATCCAAACAACCCCGTCGCGTTTGATGATATGCAGGCACTTGACCGCTGGGCACTGGCTAGATTGAACAAGCTGGTGGAATCAGTTAACGCGTCATATGACAGGTATGAATATCACACGATCTATCACGGTATTCACAATTTTTGCACAGTGGATATGTCTAACTTTTATCTTGATATCATAAAAGACAGGCTGTACTGCGATGAGACAAACGGCATATCCCACCGTGCGGCGCAGACGGCGATATATGTTGTTCTGAACGCGCTGGTGCGCATGCTTGCGCCGATTCTGGCGTTCACTGCGGAAGAAATATGGGCGGCCATGCCGCACAGTGCAAATGATGATGTTGACAGTGTGCTGTATAACCCGATGCCGCAGTCAGAGAGCGAATATAAACTGTCCCCGGACAGCGAGGCTCGGTGGGATAAACTGTTGCGTTTGCGGTCAGATGTGAACAAAGCACTGGAAATTGCGCGGACGGGGAAAATAATCGGTAAACCGCTGGATGCTGAGATCACACTATATGTGCCCGATCGCGCGGCGTTCTTGTGCGATGTTGACGGCGAAGACCTGAAAACGTTGTTCATCGTCTCCAAGGTGAACATCATAGAAGGTGGCGGCAACGGTTACGAGGGGGTAGAATTTCCTGGCGTTATCGTATCAGTTGCGCAGAGCCAAGACCCGAAATGCCCGCGTTGCTGGGTGCATGATTCAGATATTGGAAAAACTCATCCTGAACTGTGTCCGCGCTGCGCCCGGGCGGTTGTATCGTAAAACTTAGGAGGAGAAACTGATGTTGATCTTTGCATTCTCGGCACTTATCGTACTTGTTGATCAGTTGTTTAAGCACTGGATAGTTCTGACACTATCCGCTGGTGGGGATCGTGTCCTTATTCCGGGCGTTTTGCGGCTTGTTTACGCTGAAAATTTCGGCGCGGCGTTTGGGATATTCGCCACCGGCAACCGCTGGCCGCTGGCCGCTGTGATGCTTGTTGCCATTATTGTGCTGGTTATTATTCTCAGACGATACAACGGCGGATTCTGGGGTAGTTTAGGTTTGGCTGCCGCGCTCGGCGGCGGGATTGGGAATTTGATTGATCGTGTTTGGAACGGGTATGTTGTGGATATGTTCGAGGTCATGTTCATCAATTTCGCCATATTCAACGTGGCGGATATTTTCATCACATTGGGTGCAATAACATTCTTTGTCCATTTCATCGTCACATCCGGCAAGGGGAAGAAAGCAGAGGACAGCTTGGCTTCCAACGGGGCAGACAGTTTTTCCCAACAGATAGATATACCGCTCGACTACGACTACGATGATGACCCGGAACTGCGTGACATGTTGTCAGACACTCAGCCGATTCCGGGGCATATTCAAGCGCAAAGTCACGATGTGATAAACACACAAACCTACGACACGACCGATGAGATTCGTGACGCGTCGTTCGATGCGTTCGACCTGGAGGGATTTGCGGACACGCAAAGTCTGACGGAGACAAACATACTTGAAGATTATGACTTGGAAAAGATGCTGCGTGAATACGGGCTTGAAAGTGACGAAGATTAATTGCGAAATAGACGGGCAGCGGTTGGATGTATTTTTGTCCGACAATCTGCCCGGTGTGACAAGAAGCGGCGCGCAAAAGCTGATAGAGCAAGGGCGCGTCTTGCTTTATGGCGGCACTGGAATCTCTCCTGTTCGGAAAAGCCATAAGACATCTGCGGGGGAAGTGTTTCAAGTGACGTTGGATGAGCCGGTTGAAACAGATCTTTTGCCGCAGAACATTCCATTGGATATCGTTTACGAGGATGAGGACATCTGCGTGGTAAATAAGCCGCGCGGTATGGTTGTACATCCGTCACCCGGACACGCGGACTCAACGCTGGTCAACGCACTGATGTATCATTGCGGTGACAGCCTTTCAGGCATCGGTGGAGAGCTTCGCCCCGGGATTGTTCACAGGATAGATAAAGACACTTCCGGTCTCATTTTGGTGGCGAAGAGCGATTCCGCGCATGTAAAACTGGCAGCGCAGCTGGCAGACCGAACACTGACTCGTGAATATGAAGCCGTAGTCAGAGGCGTCGTCAAATCTGATGAAGGTGTAATAGATGCCCCGATCGGCCGGCATCCCCGCGACAGGAAGCGGCAGGCGGTGACGAGTCAACAAAGACAAAACCCGCGTGAGGCGGTGACGTATTACGAAGTGGTGGCGCGTTACAATGGATATACGCATATCAAGTGTCGCCTGAAAACAGGCAGGACGCATCAGATACGCGTGCATATGGCGCATATCGGACACCCCGTTGTCGGGGACATTGTATACGGCCGCAAGTCGGCAGAGCTGGGGTTATCCGGACAGTGTCTGCACGCAAAGCGATTGAAATTTATACACCCAAGATCAGGTGAGGTGGTTGAACTTTCAACCGATTTGCCGACATATTTCACCGCGCTTTTAGCGCGGCTCAAGTAGGGGAGAACTGTGTTAGTCCGCCGTTCTTGATGCCGCAATGAATTCCACGGGCGAACGATGTTTGCCCCAACAAGGTTGGCAACAAATGATAAACCATGAATTGTACATGACAGAAGCGTTGATCCTTGCCCGAGAAGCGTTGGACAACGGTGAAGCACCGGTCGGCTGTGTAATCACAGACCCGGACGGTACGATCATCGGCCGCGGCCGCAACCGGCGGGAAGCGTTGAATCTATCCACCGCCCATGCAGAGCTGCTGGCGATTGCGGAAGCCTGTAAGACATTAGACAACTGGCGGCTGGCCGGCTGCTCGATCTATGTAACGTTGGAGCCGTGTCCGATGTGTGCCGGTGCGATAATCATGTCGCGGATCGCCAAAGTGTTCTATGGGGCGCGGGATCAAATAACGGGCTCTTGCGGAAGCGTTATCAATCTTTTCATGGAGCCTTACGGACACAAAACACAGATCCGCGGAGGCATTATGTCAGATGAATGCGGTGAATTGCTGTCAGGCTTTTTTAAACAACTGAGATAGACGGGCACACATGTTATAGTGTGCCCGTCTAATTTGATAAAACTTATTTGTGCGTCATCATTTCCCTGAGGTTTTTCAGCGTTCGATCTCGGCGATAGCCGATGGTTCTGGGTGGGATTTTCAGCTGTTTTGACAACGCGGCTATGGATTTGCCCTCAAAAAAAAGAGCGCGAATTAAATCACGCTCCGCTTCAGGCAGTAGGGAGAGACTTTGATAAAGCCGCAATCGCGTCTGCTTTAAAACCACGATATCTTCTGGGGTAGATATAAGGTTGCCGTTTATCGGGACTTTGCTTATAAATTCATCGTCCCATGCGTCGTAATGTATCAGCCGGTTCCGGTGATCCTTTTCAACCAATGTTTTTTCGTAACGCTTCATTTTGTGATATGTATAATATACTTCTTCGGTAACTGAAACAGCCGTACTGTTAATATAGATGAATTTGCTCATTAGTATAAAGCCTCCTTAATTTTGTAATATTCACAAAATTAGAAAGCCCAGGCGGCGATCGGCATCTTGGCGGCATTTTGTCGCACATTTGTTTCTCCACCCGTTTCTAACAATTGAACAGGAAGAGATGTATCGAAGTTTGTCAAAGTTTGTCGAACTTTAAGATATTTTAAAATAATTAACAATTTTTTGGAAATCTGTATTCAACACTATAGGTTCAATCGAAAAGAACGCGCTACGTTTTCCACATTTAATGAATGTTGGCATTATATATGGCTGGGCAACGTTTTAATGAAACGCCGCCTGACTATATATAATGCCATTTGTGTGGGGATAATTTGCTCAATATATGGTGTAAATTTTGAAAATGTGGAGTGAGTGCGCTTTATTTCCGGAAATGTTTTTGATAAATTTCGCGGATGTTTTCTATGCATAATGCATGATATTTGTGCGAATATATTCAAAATGTAGACGATTTTACCGAATTTTACCAAAGGACATATAAAAATGGTTTCAATTTGTAACCAAATAAGCTATAATAAAGACATAAAAGAAACGATTTGTAACCAATGTTGCGGCTTTGTGGCTGTGAGAAAGGAGTTTCATTTTATAATGAAAATTAAACTAATTGTGCCCGTTATTCTCTGTCTTGTATTGTCTTGCGGAATGATGATGCCGTTTTTGGTACCTGATGCCGCGGCGGGCGAAGGCAGCGCGGAGGTGGATAGCGTATTGCTTTCCATTAATGGCACTCGCGTGGATTTTGGGGTACCCGTGATTCTGATTAACGCCACAACGTATGTGCCGATCTATTACTTCAGCATGGCGATGGGCGTGGACTATGTGACGCAATATGACGGGATGGCAACTGTTTCGGCACCGGGACTGCGCATCTACGCAAATGCCGGAGACCCATACTTGGTGGCGAATGGCAGATACTTGCATGTACCATATTTGTGCAGAGAGATTGACGGACAGATCTATGTGCCTATCCGGCCGCTGGCTTACGCGTTCGGCGCGGAGCTCGCGTGGAACAGCTATACAAGAACCGTTTCAGTTGTCCAGCTGGGTGAACCGATCAAACACGGAGACTATTTTTATTGCGAGACCGATGTATTTTGGATGTCGCGCATCATCAGTGCCGAGGCCAGGGGAGAGCCGTTCGTTGGTCAAATCGCGGTCGGCAACGTGGTGATGAATCGGGTGGATTCATACATGTATCCTGATACCATCCATGGCGTCATCTTCGACAGGCGGCACGGAATCCAGTTCACACCCGCCCACTCCGGCGCGATTAACCGCACGCCTTACAGAACATGCATCATCGCTGCCAAACTTGCATTAGAGGGCGCGAATGTTATTGGTGATAGCCTGTTCTTCTCCAGCAGCAGAATCACCTGCTGGGCCTCACGCAACCGGCCGTTTAATACCAGGATCGGCAATCACAACTTCTTCGATTGATCCACGCGAGATAAAAATAGACATAAAACAGCGGGTGCATTTTAATATGTGCACCCGCTGTTTGCGTTTATATGTTTATTCCTGGTACATTCCCCGCAGAAGCATGATCTCCTCCGCATAACCCGACAGCTCGTTCGGAGTCTCCAGAATAAACGGCAGATCCCGCAACGCCGGATGGTTGACGATCTGCCGGAACGCATCGAGGCCGATGTGGCCGTTTCCTATGGTTTCATGGCGGTCTTTTCGTGCGCCCAACGGATTTTTGCTGTCGTTCAAATGTATTGCCTTCAGCTTGGAGAGACCGACCACACGGTCAAACTCCGTCAGCACGCCGTCAAGATCATTTACGATATCGTACCCCGCGTCATAGATGTGACATGTATCCAAACACACACCCAGTTTATCCTGATGCGTGACGCGGTCAATGATCGTGCGTAAATCTTCAAACCTGCCGCCGATTTCACTGCCTTTGCCGGACATTGTCTCCAGCAAGGCTATTGTGCTGAGCTCCGACGTTAGCAGCTGATTCAACGCGGCGGCGATGAGGTCGATTCCTTCCTCCAGACCCTGTCCCACATGACTTCCAGGGTGAAAGTTGTACATACAACCGGGGATGTGTTCCAACCGGTTTAGATCGTCCTCAAACGTCTCAAGCGCGAACTGGCGGATATGCGCTTTGTCAGAGCATATGTTCAACGTATACGGCGCATGGGCGACGAAGCCAGAGATATTATGTTCCCGCGTGAACTCGATAAACGCGGCGATGTCCTTTTCGTCCAACGCTTTCGCTTTGCCGCCCCTTGGATTGCGTGTGAAGAATTGGAAGGTATTCGCGTCAATTTCAAGCGCGGTGCGAGCCATATTGAGGAATCCGCCCGATACGGATAAGTGACAGCCGATTTTTAACATGGTTATCAATCCTTGTTTTTCTGATATTCTACCACAATTCCGGACACACTACACCATATATTTTACAGATTTCCGGAGGCAAAGTATTTATGTCCATAGTTGAAAAAACAGCCAACAGGCTGATTCATGAAAAATCCCCGTATTTGCTTCAGCACGCGTATAATCCTGTCGATTGGTATCCTTGGGGCGATGAGGCGTTCCGGCGGGCGCGGGTGGAGGATAAGCCGGTTTTTTTATCGGTTGGCTACTCCACCTGCCATTGGTGCC
>Ga0123355_10008290_pt1 | contig 15701 bp, 15 predicted proteins | sample TergutEmb28metaG_3_FD_89872 | JGI IMG/M metagenome (GOLD analysis project Ga0123355, IMG submission 89872) | Embiratermes neotenicus P1 segment gut microbial communities from Petit-Saut dam, French Guiana - Emb289 P1 | ecosystem: Host-associated > Arthropoda: Insects > Digestive system > Gut ... | reverse complement strand
GAACTGCCTTATCGGTGATGTATTTTATTGCCAACAATATGTCCGAAGAAGAAAAGGCATTTTCTTGCTCGTGGGGCACATTATAGCGTTTTAAGTAAAAATCGTTGGCCTTGCGCAGTTTTACCATGATGATTTCTGAGTCGGGGGCCGCCCCGAGATATTCGCCTTCCTCCCGCGAGGCCGCCACAGAGGCCAAAAATGTGCCGTGACCTACCGTATCCCGATGGGGTACAACATCCGGTGGATTTTCGCTTTTCAACGCATCGTTTATTTCATGTTGATTATATTCCCTGCCGATGTACACATTTCCGCCCACGATGCTTTCGGCTGTCATGTCCCAAATTGCCGAGATTTTGCTTGTACCGTCTTCATAACGAAAGGCTTTTTGAGTGTAGTCTATACCTGTGTCAATGAAACCAAGTAAAACCCCGCGACCCTTCAAATCCATATATGGCCTTTGCTGCACTTGCAAAATGCCCGACGCTATGAGGGAGGTTCTGCCCAAAAGGCCGAATATTCTGGGCAATATGCGTATAGAGCTTAAGCTTAAATCTTTTATCAGGCTGTCAAGCCTGTCTTCCGGCAAGTAAGCTATCACCCAGCTGCCATCTATTGTCGACCCAAGCTTGATATATGGCCGTTCGAGGGCATATGCCCTAAAGCCCCTGTCATTGGTAGCAACGATATCTATGATGCCCGGCATCAGTACATACGCTGCAAGGGAAATATTCTCATAGTCTATTATATCCTGTTCCATTGCCTGTATCCCGAAATCTTTAAGATGGTCCATCGTGGCCTTTAAACATAACGTGCCGTATCCCCAAATATCATTGGGGTAAGTTCTGTTTGCGTTGCGGCCTGCACCCAGATGCAAATATGCTTTCAGCCGCTGACCATACAAATTTGGGTCATTGCCTTGCACCAACCCCCATTGCATCATAAGGGCCGCGGCACCCGTAACAAAGGGCGCAGCTATGCTGGTTCCGCTGTAAGAATCATAACCGCCGCCGGTTGCTGCCGCCAGCACATTAACACCGGGGGCCACAATGTCGGGCTTTATGAGCCGTTGCTCATCGGAAAAGCCTCTGCCGCTGAACTCCGCATAGGTATCCCGCGTGGCATCATAAGCCCCAACGGCTATGGCATCCCGCGCCGTGGCGGGCATGGTGACTGTGGCGGCAGAGCTTGGGCGCATAAAGGCGGTGTCCCGCCCGACTTCTTCCGTGGTTGGCAGCCAGATATTGTAATTGCCTATAACGGTGTGTGCCGAAGAGAGAACAAGCTTCCAATGGCCTTGAGCTAAATTCCCATCCAGAGCAATGTAAATCTGCTGATCCACGTCATGAGGCGTTGGCTGCCCGGCATCAAAGGTTATTTTCATGCCATCAAGGGTGATAGTTCTGACTTGGTCTCCGTTGCGGATTATGCCGCTGGTTTTGCCCGTGGGAGTGATTATTTCTATGGTGAACTCATCGGCAAAGTCTTTCCACATCACAATGTACAACTGACGAAGCCCCGCTCCCACGGCAAATTCTATATTTTCTGTGGCTCCTGTTGCCAAATGTCCCGCAAAGTGATGTCCGGCACTTCCTTCGTTCCCGGCGGCCACTACAATAGAGATTTTTGGGATTGAAGCAATCTCGTCCACATATTGTTCAAACAGGGAATTTCCGTCGTGGGCACCTTCGTTGCTGCCAAAGCTGATGTTTATGGCACAGGGTACTTTCATCTGATGAGCCGTGTCCGCCACAAATTTCAGTGCGCGCATCAAATCCACGGTGCGGCTGCCCTGCCCCAGCTTTACGGCAATGATGTCTGCCTCGGGGGCAACGCCTTTTTCTGCCCCGCCGGAAGCCGCGCCATTGCCGGCGGCAACTCCTGCCACAGCCGTGCCATGACCCAGCGTGTCAATTTGCGGTATGACTGCAAGGGGTTCGGGGGTGGCAAGGGCAGCATTAAGCTCTTCGGCCGTATATTGATGGCCGCTTTTCATGTCCCATATATATTTGATGCGCGTGGTGCCGTCGGCATTTCTAAAGTCAGGATGAGTGTAATCTATGCCGCTGTCAATAATAGCCACCGCAACCCCCCGTCCTGTCAGGCCATAGGCCGCTGTGGCCTGAGTTATGCAGGCACGGTAAAGAGATTCTGTCATGTTAAGCGAAATGCCCTTGGGCCTTTCGATATATTCGATTTCTGCAAAGTTGGACAGCAGTGGGATTTTGTCCGCATCTATGGTCAAAATGGCAAAGCGGCTGCTCAAAAGCTCCGCCGTTGCGTCAAGGGCTTTTGCCGCCGCTGCAATGTCGCCGGCGTATTTAATTATCAGCTCTGTCATTTAAAATCACCTCTAAAGCAATTATATGTTTACAACTTGGGCGTATTGTGATATCATTTTATAAAGCGAGGGGTAAATTATGGAATACTGCTTGTGTGTCAAGCCAAATGACAAAAATTTGCTTCATATTGTGCGCCGCCGCCATATGCATCTGGACGCCTATGTGCCTTACGAGGTCATAGCCACGGCGGAAGATGAGGCGGAGGCCTTTGAGGCAGTGGCCGCGTTGTTGCAAGAGTTTTGCGATGCCTACGGCACGAAGGATTTTTCGGGCTTGAAGGCGTGGCTGACGGAGGTGCGCAGATGAAGCGTGTGCTTGTTGGATGCGGCGTGATCAACGCCATTTGTATCGTGATTTTGATATTACGTTTTGCGATTTTTATTCCTTCCATGGGCATGTGGTTTTATCAATGGCAGTTTGATGTCAATGACACTTACGAAGTGGTTAATATGCAGCCCGAACATCTGCACGAGGTTACGCGCCATATGATACGTTATATGCAGGGGCGCGAGGCGGATTTGCAAATTATGACGATTGTGGACGGGCAGCCGAGGTATTTTTTCAGCGACATTGAAATCCGCCATATGATTGACGTGTACGAGCTTTTTGCGATTGGCTCTGTTATCCTCATTGTTGCTTGCGTGCTTTTTGCCGCGACCGCCGCTGTTTTTGCCATTTGGGGGCGCAAGCAACCGGGATATTTGTTTAGGTCGTGGCAAATATCTGCGGCGACGGTGTTTGCCGCCTTCGCCGTCCTAGTGATAACCATTGCTATAAATTGGCATCACGCCTTTGTTGTCTTCCACGAAATTTTCTTTGACAACGATTATTGGATATTAAACCCGTCTGTGGACTTGCTTGTAAACATCGTGCCTTACAACTTTTTCATTATGCTTTCAATTGTCATCGGCGGCTTTTTTGCTGCCGGGCTTGGAATAGTTTTTGCGGCTTCAACATGGCTGTTGAGGAGGGTTAAAAAATCGCGCTCGTATGGTCGATAATCCTTACAATATTCGCCGTCATCGGCTATGTAGTTATGGCACTTTTGGGGCTATTGCTTCTTTTGCTTGCCCTTGTGTTGTTCTGCAAGTTTCGATACAAAATTTTCGTCAAAAAGGACGGCCCAAAGACCGAAATGGAATATAATGTTAAATTTATTTGGCTTTTCGGCATTTTGCGGTATAAATTAAGCGACAAAAAGGAAAAAAAAGAAAGAAAGCAAAAGGAAAGCCGGTCGGAGGAAAAGGAGAAGGAAAAAAAACCTTTAAGCAGGCTGAAAGGTTTTGATGTGAGCAGCTCTATGCAAATCGTTAAACACAGCGTGGACTTGCTTAAAAAAATTCTCAAGGTTATTCGCCCAAAAAAAGTCAGGTTCTATGGCCGATATGGCGCAGAAAGCCCTGACAAGACGGGTATGGTGCTTGCGGCAGCAAGTATGCTGGTGCCTCTTCTGACAACATCGGCTCGCATTGAGGGTGACTTTGAAAAAGAAGATTTGCAGCTGGATATTTATGTAATGGGGTCTTTTAGGCTGTGGGCCATAGCATTGTCCGCAGTTAAATATATATTCAAGCCCGAAATCTGGGGCTTGTTGTTCCCAAAAAAAGGCAAAAAGGCCGGAAAACGAAAAAAGTTAAGGAGTGATTATTATGGCAACTGAATTCAGCAGCAACATCGCTAACATGTTCGAACAACTGGAGGGCTTTGTCTCCACCAAAACCGTGGTGGGCGAGCCCATCACTGTAGGCGACACCACCTTGATACCCTTTGTTGATGTAAGTTTCGGCACAGGCGGCCTGTCCAGCGGCGTGGACAACAACACGGAAAAAATGAAAAAAGTAGTTGGCTCTGGTGGCGGCCTTGGGGCAAAAATAAGCCCTTCCGCCATTTTGGTAATAACCAATGACAATGTTCAGCTTGTAAACATCAAGCAGCAGGACAGTGTAAACAAACTTATCGACTTAATCCCATCCATCACCTCAAAATTTGATTTTGGCGCACTGTTGGGCAAGAAGAAAAAAGACGAAGAAGAAAGCGAAGAAAAGGAGTGATATCATGAGCTTTGAAATCTTAACGGATTCGTCCTGCAACCTTACCGAAAGCACTATTGAGAAGCTGGGCATCCATGTCGCTTCATTGTCATATATTGTCAACGATGTGGAAAAGTTTGCATACCAAAAGGGGCAGGAATTTGACGCCAAAGGATTTTATGACGCGCTACGCAACAAAGCCACCGCTAAAACCAGCCAAGTTACACCTGAACAGGCCAGAGAAATTGTGCGTCCTATCCTGGAGCAGGGTAAAGACTTGCTTTACGTCGGCTTCTCTTCCGGGCTTTCCGGCACCTATAATGCGGTGCGCTTAGCCTTGGAGGAACTGAAAGAAGAATTTGCCGACCGCAAAATTCTCCATGTGGATACCCTCTCGGCATCGGGGGGTCAGGCTCATTGGGTGCTGGAAGCCCACAAACAACGCGAAGAGGGCAAACCCATCGAAGAAGTATGCAAGTTCATTGAGGACAACAGGCTGAAATTATGCCATTGGTTTACGGTTGATGACCTATGGCATTTGCAAAGGGGCGGACGCCTTTCTGCCGGCAAGGCCCTGATAGGCACTATGCTTAGCGTTAAGCCCCTCCTGATAGTCAACAACGAAGGCAAACTGATACCCATGGGCAAAGCCAAAGGCCGCAAAAAATCCCTTGATGCTCTTCTGGACAAAATGGAACAAAACATAGAGCCTACGCTAAGTCCAAATGTTCATATCATTCATTCCATGGCCGAAAATGACGCCCAATATCTGGCAGATCAAATAGCAGAAAAGCATAAGGGTCTTGTAACAAACATTTATGCCTTGGAGCCTGTTATTGGCACCCACACAGGCCCCGGCGTAGCAGCTTTGGTCTTTATGGGCAAAGAAAGAGAGTAAATTTCAGCCTGAAAAAGGTCTTAGGGTCTGTTTTCGTTGTTGTAAGTTGCGAGAGCAGACCCTGCAAATCAAGGAGGAGCAAAATGTCCGGCATCAGAACTGCTAACAGCGAAAGAACCAGAACCTTAGCCATAACCGGTATCATGTGCGGCATAACCATACTGCTGTCTTTTCCCTTTGTGGGCACGATACCGTTGTTCGCCGTGTCGGCCACTGTGGCTTTTTTGCCTGCTTTGGTCGCAACCATGACTCTGGGGCTTACGCCCGGCCTTACGGTGGCAACGGTGGCGGGGGTAGCTTCATGGTTAAGAAATCTTACCATTCCGGCCACCTTACTTTCGCCATATTTCATGAATCCTTTGGTGTCCGTGCTGCCCCGTATGCTGATTGCGATAACGGTGTGGCTGTGTTTTAAGGGCTTGATGGCCATGCCGCTGCCAAAAGCTATGGACAGAATGCCTTTGACCGTGGGCATTTCCGCCGCCATAGGCAGCGCGACCAACACCGCCGCAGTCTTAGGCAGCTTGTATCTTTATTATGCAGTGCCGTTTTTTGCCGATGGCAGGCCGCTTTTTGCTTTTCACGCGCCGCCTTTGGCCAACCAGCTGTACGGCGCGGGCATCGAAAACACGGTAACGGTATTTTTGTTTGGCATAGTAAGCACCAACGGGGTCGCAGAGCTTATTATCAACACCCTTTTGGCTACTGTTTTGGTATTGACTTTACGCAATGCCAAATTCTCAAAACTGTAGGGGCGCACTGTGTGCGCCCGTTGTAAAGGAGACACTACCATGGAAAAAACAATGGAAAAAATCGTGGCCTTGTGCAAAAGCAGAGGCTTCATTTATCCCGGCAGCGAAATTTACGGAGGGCTGGCCAACACTTGGGATTATGGTCCGCTGGGCGTAGAGCTTAAAAACAACGTGAAGGCAGCTTGGTGGAAAAAATTTGTGCAAGAATGCCCATATAATGTCGGGCTGGATTCTTCAATTTTAATGAATCCTGCCGTGTGGGTTGCGTCCGGCCATGTGGGCGGCTTTTCCGACCCTTTGATGGACTGTCGCGAATGTAAAGAACGTTTTCGTGCCGACAAGCTGATTGAGGACTATATGACTGAAAATGCCATAGCCGAAACGGCAGACGGCTGGAGCCGCGAACAAATGAAGTCTTATATTGACGAGCACAAAATCCCTTGCCCGTCTTGTAAAAAGCACAACTTCACCGATATCCGCGAATTTAACCTGATGTTTAAGACTCACGCCGGTGTCACCGATGACAGCAAAAATGTGGTGTATATGCGTCCGGAAACTGCACAGGGCATTTTTGTCAATTTCAAGAATGTCCAGCGCACCACGCGCAAAAAAATGCCCTTTGGCATTGCCCAAATCGGCAAAACTTTCCGTAACGAGATAACCCCCGGCAACTTCATTTTCCGCACCCGTGAGTTCGAGCAAATGGAGCTGGAATTTTTCTGTGCGCCGGGTACAGATGAAAAATGGTTTGACTATTGGAAGCAATTCTGCATTGACTGGTTGCATGGCCTGGGCATGACCCGCGAAAACATGCGCGTGCGCGACCACGGCGCGGACGAGCTTTCGCACTATTCCACGGCCACGACAGACATCGAAGTTCTTTTCCCGTTTGGCTGGGGTGAGCTTTGGGGAATTGCCAACCGTACAAACTTTGATCTGCGGGCGCATCAAGAGCATTCCAACGAGGATATGATATACTTCGACCAAGAGTCCGGCGAAAAATATGTACCATATGTCATCGAACCCTCACTGGGCTGCGACAGGCTGGCGCTGGCTCTTTTGTGTGATGCTTATCACGAAGAGGCCGTGGCCGAAAACGATACCCGCGTAGTACTGAAGTTGCACCATGCCATTGCACCCGTAAAGGCCGCCATTTTGCCCCTGTCCAAAAAGTTGGGCGAGGCGGCACAAAAAATCTATCACGACTTGTGCCGTGACTTTGTCTGCGATTACGACGACGCAGGTTCTATCGGCAAGCGTTACCGCCGCTTTGACGAAATAGGCACGCCGTTTTGCATTACCTACGACTTTGAATCACAAGATGACGAAGCTGTGACTGTGCGTTATCGCGATTCGATGGAGCAAGAGCGGGTGAAGATTGTTGATTTGAGGCAGTTTTTGGCAGAGAATCTGAAATACTAAAGTTAGAGACTGTGCTTGCCGTCTTTGTGGTGGGTTTTTGTGATGGGACGCGTTTGGTGGCGGCTGACATAAAAAAATCTATTGACAAAAATTTGTAAGGAGTGTATAATGGCTTAGTGTTGCCTAAGACAGCAGGTTGCGCTACGCGCATAATCCCCGCCGAGGCGCAAAAAGACGTATCCTCTACCCTTTTTGCGCAGTTTGGGCGCAAAGAGGTTTTTTATTTTCTAGATTTTATGGAAAGGAGGATGATGATGCCTAAAATTGAAGAAAAGCAGGTAATTATCAACGAAATCAAAGAGAAGCTGAAAGAAGCCGGAAGCATTGTGCTGGTAAACGCCCGCGGCCTTAAAGTAGAGCAGGATACCGCACTGCGTCGTAAGTTGCGTGAAGGCGGAGTGGACTATAAGGTCTACAAAAACAGCATAATTAGCTTTGCCGTTGAAGATACCAATTTTGCGGAAATTAAGCCCTATCTTGTTGGCCCCACGGCTTTGGCCATTTCTTACGATGATGCCACGGCGGCGGCTCGGATAATCTCCAAAGAGCTTAAAGCTATGCCCGTGCTGGAATTTAAGGCAGGCGTAATAGACAAAGTGCTGTACGACGCAAAAGGCGTGACGGCTATAGCCAACATACCCAGCCGTGAAGAGCTTTTGTCCGCGTTGCTCGGATCTCTTAAATCTCCAATAGCTTCCTTCGCAAGGCTTGTCAATCAGATTGCGGAAAAAAAATAATGAATAATAAGGAGTGTTTAAAATGGCAAAATTGTCCATAGAAGAAATCATCGCCGCTATAGAAGGATATACAGTCCTAGAGCTTAACGAGCTTGTTAAAGCGGCCGAAGAGAAGTTTGGCGTATCTGCGGCCGCAGGTGTGGTTATGGCCGCAGGACCCGGTGCCGGCGAGGCCGCTGAGGAAAAAACCGAATTTGACGTTGAGCTCACCAGCTTCGGAACCGAAAAAATCAAAGTCATTAAAATTGTCCGCGAACTTACAGCTCTTGGCCTTAAAGAGGCCAAAGAACTTGTTGAGAGTGCACCCACCTTGCTGAAAGAAGGCATCTCTAAAGAGGATGCCGAGGCCGCAAAAGCTAAGCTGACCGAAGTCGGTGCGACAATCACCATAAAATAATTACACAAAAGCCCTGCTCCGAAGCTACACGGAGCAGGGCTTTTGTACGGTTGGCTGTATAATTAACTTAGTGGCACGTTTGTCAATCTAAAGCCGATTTCTACGTTGAGTGAACCTTCAGTTACTATTTCTACGATGTTATGAGGTCCCGCCAGATACTCGACAGGAATTTGCATGGTGAAATCGCTCCCGGGCGCAATAATCACATTTGAAAATATATTTATGGAACTATCCAAGTTCATAAAGCTCACTCGTACATCGTTGATGCCATGATTTACAAAGAAGACATTCAAGTTGCGCTCGGCGTGACCCATAAAGTCGATAACCCCGAAATTCAGGTCGCTTTCAAGAAACAAAGCAAACCTTTCTTCCGGATTCTTGTCGTCTAAAAGTAACACAAGGTGCTCGGCTTCAATTTCTTCTGCATCGGGTTCGTCTATAACCACATCAATTTCCGGCCAAGCAATTTGCGGGTTGTAGTCGATATCAAAATAACCTGTCACATAGACCAAAACCTCCAAAGTGCCAAGTATGCCCAAGTCCAGATCCATTGATGCAGCTGCTTCAACAGTCATCCGTTGAAGGGTTACTGTTTCCCTGTCTATGTAACTTCTTGAAATCATTTCAAAATTTAAGTCAAAATCGTCCAGCAGGGCAAAAAGTTCATCCGTCATATCGCCAAATAATTCCGGCGTGATGAACATATTTATGAAGTTGAGCAAATCGTCCATAGCCATAAACATTTCTATCACATAATAACCTTCGGGCTGTGCCGCCGCAAATTCCGGCGGAAACATGCCGTAAAAAAGTTCTTCAAAGTCCAGAGCCCATTGGGTTAGCTCTTCCATATTCATATTAAAGTCTGACGCATCCTCTGAAGGCGTCAGAGCCCAACCCAAGCCGCCTATGTAGACAAAAACATCCTCGCCATCCATAAACAAGGCAACCTCGATATTTTCGGCCATGCCTTCACCTGCAATTGATATGGGCATTCTTATGTACATCAAAAACGTTTCTGTCTCAAGGTCAACATCTATGGACATGTCCATGCCCATTTCCAGACGCAAAATTTGCTCACCATCCAGATATCCAACCGCTGAAACATTGCCTCTCATGTTCATGGTTGTAACATCCGCGATGTTGGCATCAGCCTGTTGCATAACTTCTCTTGGGGTTGCATCTTGAGCCATCACGGTTACAGAAAACACCATAACCATAGCCAAAATTGCTGCCACAAATCTCTTAAAAATTTTCATCCTAACACTCCTCATAATTTTTTGCGGTAAAAGCACCGCACCAATATTATACAGCACCGTATAGAAGAAAGCAAGGATTGAGTCCTGCTTAATCCAAAATCCACACCTGCAAATGCCGTCTGCCAAACTGTCTAACCTCTTCCCTAGTGTCAAAAAACAGGTCAACTTTATAACCGCGTATGGCTCCGCCTCTGTCACCGGCTACCGCAAAGCCATATCCTTCGATGTACATCCTGGTGTGAAAGGGGATTACGTTGGTGTCTACCGCTACAACACCAACCTGCGCCATCATTCCGCTGGCTGTGACACCAAATAGCGGGTGGCCGGGGTGCCGACCCGTACACTCAAAACTAAGAGTATAGGCTGTGGCTTCCATACGAAGAGAGCGTACATACCTGAAAACTTGGCCACATGCCGACAAGGCATGATATTAGGGCAAATATGTGCCCAGATGCACTATGGCGTTTACGGGTTGCAGCAAAACCTCGTCTTTCAAAACGCTGTGACCATAGGGTCTGCCGCCAATGTAAACGGACATGGTCGTAACTTGCCGTATGCCTGGCACACCGGCGTGATAGATCTCCGTGTCGCCAAAAAAGATTTCGTCGTTTTTGAAATAGTAATTCTCGTAGGCCACCCCCAGAAAAGTATTGCGGACAAAACGTCTTATGGATGTTAGTTCGATAACATCACCGGGCGATAAGGACATATTCCAATTGTCCCTGTCAAAGATATAGTCCAACTCGGTTTGGGCTCTGAGGTCGTTTACAAATGTGAAAAGAAAACTGCCGGGACGGGCATAAAAGACTTGAAGTTCTTGCGCGTCGTCTAGTTTGACGTACACAGGAAATGCCCTGAGTATTTCAATTTCCATCGAACCGTCTATTTCCGTATCCAAAGCGGGTGTGATTTTGTCAAATTCGTGTAGTTCAATTCCTATTTCTTCTAAAAAATCGCCTACGTAATCAACCCTTGTGATAAAACGCGTTGTGTCGCCATCGTCAGTAAACATCACCTCTGTGCCGCTGCCCTCAAATGCGCTGGCTGTAGTGATAAATATCGTGAGCACTGCCAAAATTCCAACAAAAACATATCCAATTTTTTTCATTTTGCCTCCTTGACATATTCGAAAATTAACAACTACTTAACATCTTAACACATTCGTAATATATTGTCAAGGGTTTTTTCCAAAAATAGGAATTATTTGGTTATTATCGTACCGCTTTGCCCTGCGATGGCCGCAGCTGCCTGCTCCAGCGACCCTATAATCGCTTTTTTTCCACCGCCACTTTTAGCAAAGCTGATGGCGGCTTCCACCTTGGGCAGCATGGATCCCTTTGCAAAATGCCCTTCGCCCACATAATTCAACGCTTCGGCCACAGTCAGTTTATCAAGGGATTGTTCGTCGGGCTTATTGAAATTGATTTTCACCCTGTCCACCGCAGTAAGAATAATCAGCATGTCTGCGTCGATAAGCTCCGCCATTTTTGCCGAAGCAAAGTCTTTGTCGATAACAGCATCAATGCCCACAAGGCCGTTTTCTGTTGTAACCACGGGCATACCGCCTCCTCCGCAGGCTATGACGATATAGTCATTGTCCGACAAAAATTTGATTGAGGCGGCCTCGCGTATGCCCGCAGGCAACGGCGAAGGCACCACCCACCGCCATCCACGCCCGGCATCTTCTGCGTAAGTTTTGCCCGTTTTCTCCATCAGCTGTTTGGCCGTGGCCTCATCGCAATATGCGCCAATGGGTTTTGTGGGGCTAGCAAACGCCGGGTCATTTTTGTCCACCACAACCTGCGTCAGCACGGTTGCCACTTCTTTTTTAATGCCGCGTTTTGCAAATTCGTTGCCGAGAGCCTGCTGCAAATGAAATCCGATATATCCTTGGCTCATTGCGGTGCATTCGGGCATGGGCACCACAAACCCCCCCGTATCGAGGGCTATTTTTATCGCGCCCACTTGTGGGCCGTTTCCATGGGCAACCACCACATTGTGGCCGGCCACAACCAAATCCGCAATTGATGCCGCGGCCAGTTTTGCGTTGTCAATTTGCTCCGTTACGGTGTTTCCCAGTGCATTGCCACCAAGAGCTACAACAATTTTTGACATAGTATTCCTCCTAAAAAAATTTCGTGCCTCAATTATAACATACTTCGCGACAAAATGTAACTTTAACTTAATTTGAATTTTTTTGGTGTATGCTTTATAATTGACGATACAGTTTTTATCGGAGAAGATTATGGAATACACATATGTAAAAGGGCGGGCAAAAATTAATTTCGCGCTGGATATTACAGGAAAGCGCGCTGACGGTTATCACGAAGTTTCCACCGTGATGCAAAGCTTGGCCCTGTATGATGGTTTGTACATCAAAAAAATACGCAAGCCCGATTATTTTGTGAAGGTGGTTAGCAACATACCCTGGCTGCCCGGTGATGAACGCAACCTGGCATACCGCGCCGCAAAATACCTGCAAAACCGCTTTGCCATCAAAGAAGGCATCTTCATTGAGATTAACAAGGCCATCCCTGCTTCGGCGGGTCTTGCCGGCGGCAGTGTGGACTGTGCGGCGGCATTGGTGGGCATACGTAACTTGTTTGGCCTGCCGCTTTCCAATGATGACTTGTGCCGCCTTTCCGTACAGTTTGGCGCGGACGTACCCTTTTGCGTTATGGGAGGATGTGCCCACGCCACAGGTATCGGCGAGGTTTTGACACCGCTGCCGCCTGTACCCCATATGTACATCGTGCTGGTGAGACCGCCGGTGATAGTTTCCACAACGGATGTTTTTCGGGACTTTAACCTTGCCGCTGTGGCAAACCGCCCGGATATAGAACAGATAATCCACAGCATACGGGCGGGCGACCTAAAAGGGATTTGTGATAGCATGGGCAATGTGCTGGAAAGTGTTACGGCGAAGAAATATCCCGTCATTGATGAGCTGAAAGGCTTTTTGGCGAAACGAGATGCGCTGTCGGCCATGATGACAGGTTCCGGCCCGACGGTTTTTGGGATATTTGCGGGGCGTGCCGCTGCTGTGAATGCGGCAAGGGCTTTGAAGGCAGAGTATCCGCAGTTTGATGAGATTTTTGTGACTAAACCATATACACCTTGAGGGAGGATGTTTGCATGAAAAAAGTTATTTCAAGAGCCGCCGCAATATTACTATGCGCAATACTGCTTTTCGCCGCCGCACCCCAAACCTTGCAAGCCAACGGCGGCTTTAGGGACGTAGGGTCGGAACTGAACTGGGCGCGCCACGCCATTGATACTGTAAGTGATTTGGGCATTATGACGGGGAATTTGGCCGGTAATTTTAATCCCAACAATTCCATCGACAAATTTGAGACTGTGCGTATTTTGGCCAGAATGTCGGGCTTTAATCCCGATGCGCTAAGTCCACAGGACGCGGCCTATTACAATGCTATTTTTCAGGCACGCCGGGTTCTGATAGAATCTTTCCAAAATCGCTTTGATATCTGGAATTCCGCCATGAACAGGGAAATTGCATATCTGCTGTATGCGGGCATTTTACTAACCGCGGATTTGGACAATTTTGTCGTCATCGTCAATGGGCAAGAGAGGCTTCGCGCCCTTTCCAGAGAGGAAGCGGCGGTGTTTTTAGTGCGTTTTATGGGGCGTACACAGCAAGCCTTGCGCACTGTGGGTGTTACGCCCTTTAATGACGATCATCTTATTTCTTTGGGTGCCAAGCCTCATGTGTACTATCTGCGAAGCCTCGGCATAATGAACGGTGATCCTGCAAACAACGTAAATCCACGTGGGGCGGCCACCAGGGCGGCCATGGCTATGCTGGTGTATGCAACGCTGAATGAGATTAATTCGCCGCTGCTGGGCGGCGGTATACCTCCGGCGAATGATGCACCGGCGTTCGAAACCATGACGGGCACAATAGCCAATACATACCCATCTTTCCGCGCGATCCTTACGACCTCAACCAATGCGGCGCACCACAACCGCATCTTCCCCATTACTGCCACGTCCATAATCACCATAAACGGCCTGAATGCCACTTTTGGGGACTTGGCAAGGGACATGACTTTTACCGCAATGATAAATAACGGTGAGATAGTTTCAATTAATGCTCAAAGTGCCGCAACGCCTGCGCCTGCGCCTCCTACACCTAATGTTGAACGCAGGGTGTTGGACGGCACTGTGGCAAGAGTAAATCACGTAAACAACACCATTGGCATCGAAATCCGCATGATTAACCCACGGGGCGAAATTACCACCCAAGTACGGGATTATAACATAACCGCCGCAACCACCATCACCCGCGCCGATATGGCGATTGGCCAAAATAATATCACTGTGGGGGATTTGGTTGTGGCCGTTGTCTATGGCGCAAACGTTCATTCCCTCGCGCTGGAAGAACGTTTTAGGCATGTTTCCGGTACGCTGGTTGAAAAAAACTTCGGTGCAAACAGCCTCTTTCCCATTTTGGTTGTTGAAGACGCGCAAGGGCGCAACCACAGCTTTTCGGTGGACAACACATCTGTCATATATCGCATGGGCATGGGCAATATCGCGCCAAGGGCACTTCGTTTAGGCGATTCGATTGACATTTCTGCCGAATTTGGCCGCGTCACCATGGCCAATGCATTCGGCACACGCACCGTGGTGGATGTTTATATCAGGGACATTTTCATTTCGGGCAGAGCGCAGAGTTATATCGTAGCGTCTGACGCATTGTTTGGCACGCCGGACAGGTTGCATTTCATCATAGACGGCACAATTGATGTATATGCCTTGACGGTTGGCTCCCGTGTGCGCCTATGGCTGGACTCGCAGGAAGCATACAGCTTTGCTCTTCTTACGACGGCCTCTGCCAACAATTTCATGGGGCATATCATCCACGTGAACAATTTTGAGATGACTGTAAGGGACGCAAATTTTGTCACCAGACATTTTGTGTTGGATGGATCAACCGTGTTTTTTAATTCCATCACCGGACAGCACGTTAACGTACACGGACTTTCCGTTGGAATGCGCGTACAGGCCGTTGCCACTGCCACACAGCCCGGCAGAGCTGCTTCCGTTACCATTCTGATTCAATAAGGGTGAAACAATGGAACCAAGACGAAGATATCCGCAAAACTACAGGCCTCCTGTCAGGCAGCGTCGGCGTAAAAAAAGGCGCGTCCGGCGGGACGTCACGCTGGCCATCTTCGAATTTTTTGCGATATGCGGCGACGCAATCAAAAGAGCTTGTTTGCTGTTCAGGAAAAGCGGGCATTTTCGGATTGTCTCCGCTTTTGTTACCGTTGTTCTCATCTTGATTGCAGCTTCCGCAGTTCTTTTTGCGGCAACCCGCCCCAACGCTCTGGAAGTATTTTTAGATGAAACACAAATAGGCATAGTGCTACTGGATGGCAGCCGACGTGAAATTACTTTGGAATACATACAGCGACACGCCACTGCTCGCTTGGAGAGCCAGCTGGGCAGTCGTATACTTGTTACAGGGCAAATTACGGCAAGGTCTGTCCGAATCGGCACAAATGCGCAAGGCGGCCTTTCTTTTGACAACCTCATTACCGCCCTGATTGCTGCCTTGGACTATTATGTTTATGGTGCTGTTGTCAGCATAAACGGCACGGAATTTGCCACTCAGCCTTCCGTGGCAACAGCCAACGGCCTGCTTTCGGATATTGCCCATGGTTTCCGTCAGGACGAATACGCCGATTTCAGGTATGAATTTGCGGAAGAAGTGACCATACAGCGGCGATACATACATAGCTCCGAATTGATGACTTCCGCAGCCGCGCTATACGCCCTTACGACACCCAGAGCAACTCCGGGAATCCACACCGTGCAAGCCGGCGACAATCTTTCTGTCATTGCTG
>Ga0123355_10008289_pt1 | contig 15702 bp, 5 predicted proteins | sample TergutEmb28metaG_3_FD_89872 | JGI IMG/M metagenome (GOLD analysis project Ga0123355, IMG submission 89872) | Embiratermes neotenicus P1 segment gut microbial communities from Petit-Saut dam, French Guiana - Emb289 P1 | ecosystem: Host-associated > Arthropoda: Insects > Digestive system > Gut ... | reverse complement strand
TGTCCAGGAGAGGGACAGGTGGCAGACGCTTGTGAGTGCGGTAATGAACCTTCGGGTTCCGTGAAATGCGGGGAATTTCTTGACTAGTTGCAAACCAGTTAGCTTCTTAAGAAGGACTCTGCACCATGGAGTAAGTAAGTAAGTGATATAATAATAAACTTTTCTTTCACGTTCGGTTCGCTAGTCAGGAGTAACTCTTGTTTACTCCTGACCAGCGCACCACACACACCTAGTCTATTCCTGACCAGCACACCACACACACCTAGTTTATTCCTGACCAACGCACCACACGCACAGAACCATGTCGGAGTAATTTTATTATTAATTTTACGCTATTTCTTTGTGCATATGTTGGTATAACAATAAACATTAATTAATCAGTATATACGGTATGAACATAAAAATTAAAGTTTTCCCAACTGGAAAATTTTTGTAATTTTGTTTGTCAGTTTTTATCAAATACGCTTTCTCTTCCGAGGTTAGATAGCATGACGGCGAGAAGAATGGATATTCTGAATTATATATATATAAATACCTATATAATATAATATTATACAGGGTTATTTAAAATGATTATCAGGGTTTAAATAATTTGCCACTTCGTTCTCCAGACGCAACCCCATGTGATTTCTTTCTATGAGTTTACGTCAAGGATCAGGTTTATGTTCCTCCTCTTTCCGCAAGTATCCCGAAACTGAAGGTATGAATCAGAACCGCCATTGAAACCATCACCGCAGACATGCTACAGACAGTTTGGATTGAACTCGATTATCATGTTGATGTTTGTAGAATCACAAAGGGTGCACATATAGAGCACCTATTAAATAAAAAAATACACCTACTCCTATCTCAAGTTTATTGCGTATGACAAGCTGTTAAAACCCCGACAATCATTTCTAATAACCCTATATATAAGAGAATCTGCAAATGCAATCTAATCTGTTTCAATCTACGTGTTAGTGCTGCTTTGTTTTTGAATGGCCAAGAACTTGACATATTTTACGCAACTATTTTGGAGGCGAATTTTCTCCCGTGTCAGAATCGTTACTGATATTTTTTACACGCATATTAAATGTTTTAAAACTAATTAAAAATTGTTGAACTTAGATTTGAATAAGCGTCTAGCACATTTATCGCTCTCACTGATTAAATATTGAAACTTTTTTGTGAAATAAATTAAAAATTTTGTGTAAACTGCATGTCCTACGTAATAAAATATTAATTTCCCTTTTCACGTACCCTTTCGGTGTTCCGAATGTTACACCTGACAGTACACAAGACAAGTAATAGGCATGTACGAAGTCATCTATTCAAATATATACGAGCTATATGGCGGATAATAATATGTCTGACATTGGTCAATGTTTGAATTTAAGCAGCTAGCGTCTAACGTAGTGTTTGGGAAACGTGGGTTCAAGTAATGGCATGAAGACCGGCAATTTACCATACTCTTCGTCAGTTATTCCAGACAAATTACCGGACGGTATATCAAACTGTTTTAGACCGTCTTATTCTACAGTTTTTCCAGTTCAAGATTCACAAGTCATTCCACAATTCAACGCCATAAACTTACGTGACGTATTGAGTGCATCTGTAAATACATTATAAATAAATTTACGAATTATAAACGTTATCACCATGTGGAACTACTGTAGTAAATAATAAAGTGTTATCAGTTACATAATTTAAATTTCAGAAGGTAAACCTAATGAAGTATGGAAAATTCACATTCTCTTGCTCGGTGTACATTAACGTTCAGGTTTTTAATCTATGTTGTATCGATTATGCTCTTATTGAGGTAAATCGAAGTTGCGTTTTCAAGATAATCTAACGCGGGTTTACATTACATTAAAACTTACGGAAAAAATGATTAAACTTGTGTTGTGGGCCGTACTTCATAAGAATATTCATTGTTGCTTCAAAGCATATTGTTCATCTCAACACAGATATTTCTAAGGTTATTATACACAATATGAATAAACAAACACCGTGGTATTTTGAACGTTTCTGACATTGCTTTTGTTATCATTGTATTAAGCATTCAATTTTGTCAAAGTGTGTTTGACAAACTTTTCTGCAGAATAAAAATACCCAAAAAATATTGTAGTACTAGATATTCACAATGTGCTCCTCTGCAGATTAGGCGGAGTTTGGTAGTTTGAACTTCATAGTAAATATTGTTTTCATGCTATAATTGTGACTATTATTTAAAAGAATACTAATTTTATGAATATTTTTAAAAAGTTGTGTATTTTCTTGTCGGCCTATGAGTTTCCTAAGAGAAGGTTTACTTAAGTGAGAAAGTTAAAGGATTATTACTGCGTACTTAATGATACTGAATTTTAATCTAATTTCAATATATATATATAAATATATATAGTGAAATTGAAAGTCACTGGTAGCCTGAAGTATCTTTCGTTTTCTTTTGCGTTTTATTAATGGAAGAGGGAAGTAAGGAGATTAGAAAGTTAGTTTACGAAAACATCCAGTATTTTCCATTTATCAAGATCTTCCATGTAGAAAGTACGAAAATGTCCTTTTCTATTTAAAAAACAATGAAACTCAAATAGGCCTAGTTCGGTAAAAATTATCTTAGTTAAAAGAAAAATATTAATAACTCTGAAATATGGTACTCGTAATATGTAAATTACTTTTGTATTTAGCTAAGCTTGCGAATGAAAGGAATAGTTAAATGTATATATTTTGAGATATATTCGTAAGGCATAAAAACAATGTTTTATGCATCAAGCAAATAATGTTATTTGTGCGTTTCCTTTTTGTCTTTTACAATTCGAAGATTCTTACTTCATTTTTCTCTTTTAAAGTCACTTAATATAAAACCTGATGTGCTCTAAAATAATCTTCTTTCAGGACAAAGGCGAAAAGAATAGAACATAATGCTTCAGAATAATAAAAAGATGTTTATGAGATTTCACGAATGTTGAAAGTCCGTGTGCAGTTGGGAAGAAGGGGATGAGCGTAAAACGTACAAAAAAGCATAAATTAATTTTAGCTAAATAGCAGAAAAAACTGAAAATTTTCTCTTGTAATTAGAAAAAAAATATATATCATAGTCTATTACCGTGCAGGATGTTGGCGGTAGCGGAAAAAATGCGTTAATGAAGAGACTGGACTGTGAGAAATGCTGGTCACTAACGCTTGAAAGTAAAAATAATTTTACTGGTCTTTGAACTGTGAGAATTATATCTTGTGTTTTATTATAACTTAGAATAATTTCTTACTTCTTTTGATGTTAGAGCAATAATTAAATGATAATTCCTTGTAACTTGAGAATTTAAAAATTAAAAGAACATTTATTTAACTATTGTTGGCCTGATTTTTTGTCTGAAAAACTGGGTTATGATGATAATTTGATTATAATAATAAAATTTCTGTTGTTGATGGTGGTTGTGTTGGTGTGGTAGAAGTGGCGTTGGTATTAGTAGCCAAAGAAATGGCTTTTAAAAAAGCGAGAAACTAATATTCCTTCATGGGTTGATATAATTTTGTAATCTGAAGAATATGTTAGGGTTAAATTCAACCGTGTTTTTAGCTTTTTAGAAACAAAAAGTGTTAGATTCCTATTACTCAAGCGACGTCACGTCTAGGGTCCATCTAGTTGTATTTGAATTTATTTTCGACACTCTCAACCTTACGACGCAGAAAATTCTGTTTCGGTTTTCACAGAGTACGCACAAGTAACCCAAATTTAGATAAACAGGGGCTGGGTATATTGGTGTTCAGGTACCGTTTCGAGTATAAACATAGAGAATTTGCTACATTCTTAGCAGTTGTGTTTTTCTGAACATAAGAAAATTTTGGTCTAAAATTTTATGTTGCATTCTTGTTCCTACTCTGGAACCCGTATCAAAATGTACAATGCGTTACATCCTGGGAGACTGCAACAGTGCTCAGTACCTCTATTAGATCCTGGAATATTTTGTTACTGATTTGTAATTACTACTTAAATAATAAGTCAGTTCAATTTAGGTTTCGTTGTCAATATGATGGTGCATGTGCTGTGAACGCAAAGTACAAAGACAGGGCAGAAACATACGAAGATTATACAAATAACAAACCATAAGTCATAGACAGGAATTATAATAAAAATCGCATATTTTTTACTTGTTAATATACAATTATAAGGAGAATAATTTGTTCCAGAATTTATTGCTAGAACGGCTGAATTCAATTCAATTGGCACATATAACCAAATAAACCCAATTACACGTCAAACAAAAAAAAAACAGAATAAAATGTGGCGACATAAATGTTTTGCTGACCCGACACGATAATGATAATAATAATAATGGCCATGATGATGATAATAATATAAATAATAATAATAATGTAAAGAAAATAAATATTTGATCAGACAACAGCATAAAGATGAAGATGATCATATATTAATAGTAGAATAGATTGGGTACTGGGTGTGCTGACTCAACATCATAATGATGAAGAAGATGATGATAATGTAAAGAAGGTAAGTGTACGTGCAGACTCAACAATTAATGGTAATGATGATTATAATTCAAACAAAGCGAAACAAACTCAATTATCACCAACTTTGCACTGTTCTATATATTACGTATTTTTAATTTACTCCTAAAGATTTCGACGTAATCGCCATCTTCAGGGAGCTTACACCAATGTTGTTAAAATAAACAGGGATAAAACGTTTTACATTAGTCATAAATACCAAATGTACAGTTTTCTTTTAGAATATACAATATTTGCAATGTTATTATAAGATAATAGTTGTTCTTTAATTTGGATGTATTGAAATATTAGTTATTTGAGTCTGCATACTTTATTGATCCGTAGTGCTGAGTTAGTTTTAAACAGTTATATTAGTTAGTGGTCTTGTAGTGATGGAAAATTATTGTTTTGTTGAGCATTCATCACTTTCATTTTTATAATAAATACTGATAAATCACGAAAGGCAATGTACGTATAACGTAAAACTGAAGCGCGTTCGTGCAACAATTGTTGCAGTGGAAAGCCAATAAATATTACACAACCTGTGTGTTTAATTTTGGCCTTAAATTTACAGCATGCATTGCGCATGCGCTATACTTTCATTTGTGGCCGGCCCGCTATACAATATTTTTCCACATAAAGGCACCATTTTCAAAAAAAAAGTTACTGAAATGTGTGTTTCGATTTTCTCTACAAATTTTATCCGAAAATGTTTCATTCGAAGAAGAAATGAGCGAGATATGATCAAAAATGTATATTGGTCTTCACGTAAAATAACCGTTATTCTTGTCCGATTATAATAAATCTTGAATTTTCTGTACAGGATTTCGAAAAATATTCAAATATCAAATTTCATGAAATTCCGTCCAGTGGGACCCGAGTTGTTCTATGTGGATCGAAGGACGGACAGACGGACGAACGGACAGACACGACGAAGCTAATAGTCGCTTTTCACAATTTTTCGAAAGCTCCTAAAACTATTCTAACTACAAAAACACGCAGCAAAATTTTTCGTGCTTTACAAATAGCATAATTAACTTAATAAATTATTAGACAAAGTAGATTTCCCTTGTATATTCAAGTATCTTTATTGATTGCATTAGCGACCGAAGCGCTTTTATCCGAACGAAAGCTACGAGATTTAGAAAAAAAAATTAAACAAAATAAAATCTCTGAGGTTTCGAGTCGGACCCGAAGACCGACCACATCCAAAAAAGAAGGGCGGAATTTTAATACACTGTCGACATTAATAAGAGAAATTGCGTCCGTGTGGCACATCCTGACATTAGTACAGTTATGTGGTAAGTGGCAGAAAAAAACGACGAGAGATATCATGTGTGCTTCCGCTGTGTGCATTCAAGCTTACTGGCGTCCGTAGAAAGTAACTGAATTTCTAGTACCGGAGGTACATTCGGTCTACAGAGAAGAAAAAGTAATTGTTAGTGTCCGAATTAAACCCAACATACGTAAGTGCCTGGCAATATATAGTCTGTAATCAGTATGATGGAATAATTATAAGAAAAAAATCTTTATTAAATATGTTCTGAACCAACACTCTTAACATCCAAATAAAAGGGGATACAGCAACAAAGAGAGACATAAACAAAATTGGAATATAAATTTAAAAAAACAGATTATGAAATTACATTTAATTAATACCAAATTTGAAAAAAGTAAAATAATAATACATGATAATATTGAGTTTATCGTAACGAATTATAAGGGTAATTAACAGATAATTACAGCACCATAATTAAAAAGTATTTTCTCTGATTCAACAAATTGTTTTTTAGTATATCCATATTAAAACTATTTGTTATGACAAGGCGGTAATAAAAATGGCAATTTTTTAAAAGAAATTACTTTATCAGGGATTAATGTACATTGTACCACGCAATATGGAGTAAAGTAATAAAATAAATAATACCTATTTTTATTATAAGGAGGAAAACCATGTAATTGGAGAAAGGCAAAGAGCATAATAATACTAATAATATTGTAACAACAATAACAAAGAATTCTTCATGACACATAATTTGGGTAATTAATTCCCCAAACAATCAATCTAAACTGGTTTTCCCTAAATATGCCAATATCTCAAAACAAATTTATTGGCGAATGATGGGTTTCGGTCAGACAGAGATTTGAGACGTTCATAACCATCATTAAACAAAATAAAGACCTTCAGATTTCGAGCCGGCACACGAAGGCCGACAGATGCCAAACGGCAAAGGAAGGAGTTTGGTCCAAGCGTGAAAAAATTTCAAATATATGTAAAACAACTTTGTGGAAAATAATGTTTATTTACTGGAAAACTTGGTGGTATATTCCATTCTTATTATAATATATATATATATATATATATGTGTGTGTGTGTGTACATATATATGTTTAACTATCGACAAGCCTGTTCTGGGAAGGAAGACAGCAACATCCTATGAAATGAACTGCCAATTAACACAGCGTCATTTCCTTTAAGATTTTAGCCTTCATAGGAAGTATGCAAGTGATACAGTGTATTAATAATACATGATTTACTTATTCACCTAGATCCTGTTCGTCCAACATCCTATCTTAAAAGACAAAAGAAATTCTGTGTTTATTACTTCCAAAGCACTTACATTTGTTATGATTCATAAGCTTAAATTGTCCCTTTATAAATCGCATTCTGAAGAAGTCCTTTTCAGAGACACGTGTAACACTGATATAACTTACACGTAGAATCTATAATTATAAGCATTAAGTAAGGATTTATTAAGAGTATATGATATAAACCTCAGTAGGAAGAGACATAAATATTCCCTATTCCTATTTTAAGGAAACATCTTACGAAGAATTGGTACGTGATGTTAGGAAATGTTTACACAAAAGCTAAACAAAGAAGGGAAATTGGGTAAGGCAGTAACTTCATAGGTATTTTACCTCCGTGTTTTGTCTTCCATTTTGTGGAACGGTGTTTGTACTGGGAGGTATAGGATTTCACCAGGCTGGTTCTATTTTTATTCATAAGGCCCGATATGATATTTAAATTGAAGCTAGCAGTAGAATAAGAGAAGAATTTTTCGAGTTTTATGAGATTCTAAAATAAAACCAATGAACAGCCAATTAACAATCAGCTCCTCAACGGGAGTGTACATCGGTCAGTTAACGAGGAAAATCCTCACGAAATTCAAACAATCTCTCGCCAGACACGTAAGAAGCCAGTAACAAATATAAAAGCTGTATTATCAAATGTACACACAGCCGTTGACAACATTGTAAACACGTGCTGCACGTGCCGGTGGAGACCCACTAACTTCAGCCATAATAGTAAAAGTTGTCAGCTGGATCGATGTGATCCCTTCATTATATAAAGTGTACGTTGTATTTACGTTTAATGTAACGGGAGATTAATGGCCTTTCTTCGGCAGTATGTATCAAATACCTCTGCATTCAAGCGACATGTTCTAATGATGGAGTGTTCCGAACCGCCTTTTATAATCAGTATGTAGGGACATAACTCGGGGGTAGATATTAATTGTCACAAATGTGCTGAAACAGAGTGCCTGTTAGAGTTATATGGGCCACCTTAACAGCTAGGCAGACATTCTCAAACTCTTATGCAGTGCGGACAAATTTCCCAACAATTGATCTTCAAGCGAGCAACATGAAATCCAGTAAGCAAAAAGAAGAATACTTAAGCATACATATATAATTATACCGGCGTACTTTTCTATACACTTTTTGAAGAGAAATACTCTGATAATAATAGCAAAAGAGTAAAAGAAAATGTAATTTATAATCTAGGCTAGGGTGTCGCTATTTTTATCATTTTTAAAATATTAATTGGTAATTATGTCTTCATAAATCGATATCTCAGATTTTTTAATAGTTTCTTTTCATTTCTTTCTCGATTTAACCAGGAAATGCTTTAAAAGCTTTCTCTTTTAATTGCCATCACGGGTAAGAAAACACTATGTCGTGGGCAATGGGGAAAACCGACCTGAACTAAGGCCCCTGCCTCAATAAATTATGTAAATCAATAATTAATGCTGTGAGGGGGAAAGTAACGGAAGTATTTTGTTGAATGGAATATTTTGCATATTCTGTATTTTGTGTCTATATTATTATTATTATTATTATTATTTTATTATATATTTATGAGATTTTAAAATATTAATAATGCCCTTACGTTAAAGGTACAGTTCACCCTAGAACGGGCTACGAAGGCCCAAAGGAGAGTAGAGATATAGCTCTACTTTATTTAACCTCGGTTCTAGTTGGGGGTGGGTGGTAGAAGGCTGGGTGGGTGGCAGGGCCGGTCTGGAGGGTGCGGCATATCTTGCCTCCTCCAAGATTCGGCCCCCGGGCTGCCTAGCCCGTCGCAAGTCTCTGTACCGACTACGCTATCCCGGTCCACAATCATAACGCTATTACCAATTTTATTTATATAAGAATATCATGGTGATATGCCAATATATCTTGTATGTTACAAATAATTATTCCTGAAAAGTAATTGGATTTATCAAAATAAGGTGAATGTACGTTTGTGAATTAAATGGAATATTGTTAAAGTTCGATTGTGTACAGTTGGTGACACTGGATTTAATATTAATGACAGTGTGTACTTGGTGGTGAAGGCGTGCTAATATACAGGATAAACTCCAAAAGTTGTGCCCAATTTTAGTATGATATTATGAGTCATAATGCAATATCAACAAACGCTGAATTATCAACAGTTATTTCGTTACGAGCATTTCACACAGGTACATTGCTGTTAGCGAAACATTTACAGTACACGTTTTTTGTCGTAATGTACAAATTCAAGACATATTTCAGGTAACAGCAAAACAGAAAGATAGCCTCTCAGTAATTAACCAACTTGATGCAAATTTTTTTTTTTACAATAAGTTTATTTCATGCCTCTACATGTTTCGAGCACATGTGCTCGAAACATGTAGAGGCATGAAATAAACTTATGGTAAAACAAAACTTTTGTGCATAAAGTTGGTTAATTACTGAGATAAATAAACTGAGATGCACGGTCAACAAAACATAAAAAAAAGAAAGATATCCATTGAATGTTTGTACCTACATCACCGCATAAATACGACAGCATCACTAATCAAAGCAGCAAATAAGCCTAAACCTATTTCTTGTAAAAATCAAAAGAAAATTGTGTGTCAGGTAATACCACGAAAGAAAAATTTCAGTGTTTATTTACGTTAGTTGGTTGGAGGATACCTAACACTCTGTGCTTCATACATAGTGAAAGCCTCCGTTTATGGTCATCCGACCTCACTGAACGCGCCAGACCTGCGAATTGAAGTAATATGTTGGAGAAGAAGATTAAAGTTTTCGTACTGAGACAGACAGGTTGATGAAACCTTCTTGCACTGTAACTCTGGCAGAGGAACATATGTATGCCATGTTTACGTGTCTGTGCTCTATATGATTTTTGCCATTTGTCGATAACTATGTTGTGTTTGCGGCGAAAAGGTGAGTGGACCATATGGTCCTCATCATGCAGCTTAACGCGACCGACCTTATCAATTTTCTGCATGGCCGGTTCTTTGAGCATCCAACATAAATTGCGCAGCTACGGAAAAGTAGAATGAAAGACGTGTTCTAAGTACTGTTCAGGTTTTCCAGACCCGCTATTTGAGGTTTTTCACCTCTCATTGCCCTTACTTTTAATTTGTTGCTGACAAAAACCCAATATTTCGAAATCAATTACACTGCACACTTTACAATACATAAATTAGGAAATCAGTTATAACTATATTCCTCTAAATATTCATCGCACCAAAACATGATTCAATGTATAATAAAATTAATTATATACTTCAATACTAACTTTTTTATTTAAACATAAGGCTACATGTTTCGACTCATCAGTCGGTCATCTTCAGGTCTACATAGAAGACTAAGTCATTGGTTCTGTGGACTTAGTCTGCTATGTAGGCCTGAAGATGACCGACTGATGGGTCGAAACATGTAGCTTTATGTGTAAATAAAAAGTTAGTGCTGACGAATATAATTAATTTTATTATACATTCATTCTAGCACTTCGTGATGTCTTCTTTCAAAAAAACATGATTCAAATGTAGCCTATATTGCAGTATATTAACAGACAGCAAGTTCATGTTTACGGAGCAGAGTTTGACACGGGCTTGTCGACCTCCATCATGTGGTGTTCTGTCTTACGGCAGGTCCAGAGCCTTTTGCAAAACAAGTTCTTCGCGTAGTGCGATCTAGTGCTTCTTCTTTCAGCTTCCAGCATCTTCTAGTTTCCTTAAAGTCATCCAGTAGCTGCTGATGTTTCATTCCTCACCTTCCCTTTCCTTCTATCTTTCCTTCAACGACGAGTTTTAAAAAGCAATTCCTACGCAACATGTAGCCACTCCAGTCGGCCTTTTTTTGTTTTATTGTATGTAGCCTGTTCCTTTCCTTCTTGCCTCTGTGTAATACTTCTTTTTTACACGATCCATCCATATGATCTTCTCCACCCTTCTCTAGGACTATATTTGAAAATTTTGAAAGTTTTTCTTATGTTCTTTACGAAGTGAAATTTGACCTGGCCGATATAAATTCAAATGAGTTTGTTGTGAAAAAATATTGCTGTAGAGTGTGTGCACTATAGTGATGAGGTTTTTACAGCCTTTTTGATGAAGTTTTAAGGGGCTTGGATTATGAAGTTATGTTTATTTGTAATTATTTACCGCCGTTTTGGAGAAACGTGGTACCTCCATCCTAGGATGTGGAGCGCCCAGAGCAAGAGCATACCGAAAATATTGGAAATGGTTAAGAATAAATTCCTACTTCAGTAGAACTCTACAGTAAAACGCCGTTGATAGCATTACCTAACCTGACATCCGAGGAAGTGAAGGGTAAGAAATTCTTGGAACTAACGTGAGTGGGTGACAGAATTTCGCTGGAAGAAGAAATGGCATGAACATTTCTGAAGGCGTAGGAACAGATCGACTATTCTGTGTACTGGATTATGCCTTACACGTGTTCTGAAAATATTTACTTCGAGACTAAACTTTCTCTATTGGTTTTGGTGTCTGTTTATTCTTCTTTACCTCGTAGCAGTTACGTATAGTTTTCGTCTTTATAATTAATGTCATCCGACTTAAATACTGTTGGATAAACAGGTCGTTAACGGTCTTGTTTAGCAAAGTTTACTTTTTTGTTTCCTCTCATTTACTCGCCTTTGTATTTATATGTTGTCTACTAATAATATACTGGAAAGTCGGGAACGCTCAGTTACGTACGTTATTTGCGCTTAGGCCACGTACCTGGACACCTAAAGGGAATCGTGTTTCTTTTCAGTGTGGGCGCAAACATTTTTCTGCTCTGTCGGATCTCAGGTCTACACAGCTTCCTATACAGTGGACACGGGTTTTCTTTACCTGGGGTCAATGTAGCCAGGGTGTTAAGTTGAGCAGTAACATGTATACAGTGCCGAGATTAGGAATGTCTGAAACAAGACATCTAAACTTTGATATTGCTTTTTATCGAGTTGCTGAAATACGCACAGTGACAATTTTACCTTTACGTCTCATCAGAATTGCAAGTGTTGTTTTTAATTGCTCCCATCTTATCAACCAAACTGGGCTAATTACTTTTGTAAACATAACATATTTGTTTTGTTCTGGCAATATGTTCGTCATATTTCTTACGTAATTTTTTTTTCGATTTTATAACTATGCACCAACTATAACAACAGAATAAGAAAGAACTGTACTGAATTGGTAACCAAATATAGTATTATAGCAGGTCCCAGTGGCCACCCTTTTGCTGAGATTGTGGGTTCGAATCTCGTCGGGAGATGGATGTTTGTTTCTTGTGAGTGTTGTGTGTTTTCACGTAGAGGTCTCTGCGACGAGCCAATCACTCGTCCAGAGGAGTCCTACCGACTGTGTTGCGTCGTTGTGTGTGATCTTGAAACCCCAAGAATGAGGAGGCCATGGCCCGAGTGGGGCCGCAACGCCACAGGAAGGATAGTATTATGTTAACACTCTAGCAGATATATTACTTTGTAAAAAGCACAATATCGATAATAGTAACTGTGACGATAAAATTGCTCTTTTTCATCCGGGAGGTCAGAGATCGCTAAAAAATTACATGGTTTCAGGCTTCCGTAACGGTATACATGATACATTCGTTTTTTCTGGAATTTTACGGAGCATAGATTCTTGACCTGCTTGACATTTGACGATGGGACTGATTGTCCCGAAACGTCGGTAAAATTCTGCCAGTCCACGCTGCGTAAAATCCCAAAATACCGAATATCTAAAAAAATTAGATTATTTTTACCAGTCTTTCTTAATCTGCCAAGTCAAATGCCAAGACATTTACTCACATAGACATTATTTGCCTCTATCCACCACTGGGCCAATTATTAGCAGCTATACAATGCGAGCTAATGATAGAAATGTTCCATAATCCATGCGTAAATACAACAATAAAATCTTACAAAAAGAAAATTCCTTCCTTCGAACCTCCTTTATTTCGCTGGTTGGCCGTGTCAACAGACATTTTCATAAGGCCCTTCGTGTTAGTTGCTCGGAAACTGCGCAGTTCACTAAAGCGGTATGTCAGCAGTCATGCTCAGACTGACACTCAGCAGCCAGAAACGTCAATATTGTTCAGTTTACCGCGATTATATCTGTGCACAATATAAATCGACAGCTTTCTCACGTGCACATAAATGCAAACGGAAAAGACAAGACAAATAGTACAGAAGACTTACTGAGACATTAAACGAAGCAAATCGAAGCAGAAGGAAAACAAATAACAGAGAGAGCACAGGATAATTTTTCGATACCTCCCGCAAGAGAGGATTATACTAGTTTTGTACTGTTGGTTGTGCTGTATTATGGGGAAATCCATTGGCTCAGACAAGGCCAGTGTTTTCGTCTTCTTCTTCTTCTTCTTCTTCTTCTTCTTCTTCACATCCACACGTGCTAAATTACAATCCAACCAACGCTCCTTGTCCATTAATATTCCGTAAATACCAGCTTATGCCACGTGACGTGACACAGAGTGACAAATTTTGGTTGAAGTTTTAATCATTTCAGTCCCAGTTGCCTCTTCGTTAAGCAAAACCCGAGACAGAGAAGGTCTCCCAAACGCTGTATTTAATTCTTGTATAAGCTTAACCCTTTGGCACTTAACAACCCCTATAGTGGTTGTACCGCATCGCTAACCTCTAAACGTTGCATTTTATGTATCTATTCAACAAATATAGGTACTGCATATTTTAAACACGGTATACACTCTCCGTTTTATTCTCTTCAAAATGCAGTTTGTTTCATAATTCTAACGTATTTGGTTCCTGTAGTATTCACATTTTATACACTAGGTGTGCTAAAATTTAGAAAAATAATTCCGACGCCAAACGGTTAATATATTTTATACCCCATAAATCGTGTCTTATTAAAATTATCTTAATTCAGAACAGATCCCTGTTTGATACTTATCAAACGAATTATTTCCACCCGCCAAGATTCCATTTTAAAAGCCGAAAAACGCAGAACTTTTTAAGATATTATTCTTAATTTACGAAAATAACTTTTTTACTGCTGTGTTCGTAAGGGCCTGCAATTCGATTCCATCGTGTGACAGTTTAAAACAATTCACAAAACTATGTCTTATGTTTAGGTTCCTATTGATTATCATACTTACAACTGAGTCTATATCTACCAAAGTGTTCTTTCAGGATTTCTTGCCAAAAAGTTTCAAGTATTTTACAAACTCACAAGGAACGTATCATCATCCTGCATTTCATTAATCTAAGACCATGTGACAAAGAGTACAATTTGACAACCATAACAAGGTTCTGTTAATTCTCTCAATATAACAAAAGGGTACGATTTCCATCAAAATTTTCCAAGATAAAAAATTTTACACTTTATATTATGTAGTGTTCTAAATCCTCCTGTTGATTCAAAATATTATTTTAGTATACCAACAAAAAATAGAAAGTAATTCATGATTATAACAGGTTAACATGCAATATATACTGTTAATTAATATTAAGTATAATAGACTTGTTGAGCCAGGATAGTTTCATATGGGATTAAATACAATTCAGGAGGAGAGATTGTTACGTTCTATTTGGCAATCGCTCTGACTTTGTGTGCCAGTTAACTTTCTATATATTTGGACAGTGGGATCTCTTACTCTCGTAAACAGCGATAGGTTCTTCAATCTGAACAGTCACATCCTTCAATTGTAAAATTTAAGAACGTACTGAGCTACATTTTCCTGCGCTACGTCTTTATTAATCCTTTAAAGACTAAATGTATCTGTTTTATATAAAGACTCAGTTCGTACCGCGCAGTAAACACTTTCCACCTTGGTTATAAAATACCAGTTTGCTAACGTTGTGTAAGGCAAAAGTCGCTGTTTGCTTTTAGATCGGTACAAAACACATAAACGCAATGTGAGAACCTTGTAGAAATTTTTGAATGTTAAGCCTGATGGTACGTAAAGTAATTGCCGGGCTTTAAAAGTTCAATTATAGGTACAAATCCACATGAACCGATAAAAATATTTTGCCTATTATTAGAGAATATGTGAAATAATTTGAACAAGCCAGCTATTTAGAGGGCTGTTAACAGTAAGAAAATTACTAAAAAAATAATGACAATATTATAATGACGCACATTAAGACATGGAACGCATAATTTTTATATTATATTCCTTCGTGATCCTACGTCTTCTTATCCTTCACAGTTCTTCTTAAAACGCAGTCCTATATTACCAAGTCAGCAGTTGTAAGTTGTTATATTTAAAGTCATTTTATTCGACGAAAAAACTTCATATGATTACTTTCATTATCTTAAAATATCAAGTGACATAACAGTGGAAGGTGAATTGTAAGAACAAGAATAATTAGTAATTCAGAAGTTTTAATGGCGAAGTAGCAAATTTATACTCCCCCCGCATACCTTTTACAGTCATGTGGAAGTGCTAGCCTAATTAACACTAGAAGCGCCAAGGCGGTCAATTTGACCGCTGCTGACTTTTAACTCTCTATTATTCTGAATGCGTGTATTGTTCTAACGCGGCACGTTTAGGCTTTTCATTATTGAGTGTCTACAATACGGGGGAGTCAAACTTTTCCGCATCTGGTACCTCTGGTACCATAGATTGAAGACGCTACCTTCAAGCGCCAGACGCGGTCATTTTGACCGCTGCCGTAGCTGGCGTCCCGTGTACTGATTCAAG
>Ga0123355_10008288_pt1 | contig 15703 bp, 15 predicted proteins | sample TergutEmb28metaG_3_FD_89872 | JGI IMG/M metagenome (GOLD analysis project Ga0123355, IMG submission 89872) | Embiratermes neotenicus P1 segment gut microbial communities from Petit-Saut dam, French Guiana - Emb289 P1 | ecosystem: Host-associated > Arthropoda: Insects > Digestive system > Gut ... | reverse complement strand
CAATTCTGGCCAGTTCCACATTCACTCTTCACCACCTATTGAAGATGGAACCGATACGGTGTTCCGAAACGTTGGACGCAAACTACAAGACGCCGGGGAAATACCCAAAAGAATACTCATCATTATAAATTAAGTTCTGGTATGATAACCCAACAGATACAGAGGTGAAGCACACATGAGCTATGGCCTGAAAAAATCTTGTGTGTGAGTGTTTGTGTGTGCAACACTTGGTCACAAGCTTGCAAAACAAATCATACGAAACCTCTGGGCAGACTATCAGCAGAAACGAATAGTATATGAATGCACTTGTGCTTGAGCACCATCCTATTGAAGTATTACAGTAGGTGTAGAGGAAGTTCTACTACTTAACCTGGGTGAAGAACCCCTGGTACCCACTGGGCAAAAGAATGGATGGGACAAAGCTAGGTTTGACATGAAGAGGAAAATTTTATCCTTGTTAGGAATCAAACCATGGCCATCCAATGCATATTGTGTAACTTTTGTCAATCTACTGAGCCATACAAACCGAAAAGTAACATTTTAAATCCCTCAGGTTACATCACTGCTACTATGTTTTCCATTACTCATTCATACAGAATCTTATAAAAGTAGGAGATGTTTGGATAGGCATGGAGTTCCAGGTACATGGTCTGTAATTTGTACATTATTTGAAAGTGCTGCATCTACTACATGATAAATGATACAGTAAAAATGACGGATAAATAGGTATATATATGAAAAGAAGTAGTATTAATCTTTCAAATTTTTACTTTAAGTTCAAGGAAATACAATTCCTCAACATCAGAAAAATGTTTCTAAAAAGGAATGCAAAAATTTGGCTTAATTCAGTTTGAGTATATACAGTTACTTCCCTGACATACTATGCAATGTGTAGGGTGGGATAGTATAGTTGGTATAGTGACTTGCTATGGGCTGAACTGTCTGGGGATTGAATCCCTGTGTGCATGAGATTTACTGCAAACGTCCAGACCAGCCCTGCGGCCCACCCGGTACAATGGGTACTTAATTTCTTTTCTGGGGTAAAGTGGCTGGGAAGTGGCATTGACCACCCACACCCATCTAGTGCCAAGATTAAAGAAAGAACAGAGTATACCTCTATTCCCCGTCTGGGCCTCCATGGCTTGTGCTAAGTTGAACTTTACGATGCAATGTGAAACTTTAAGACTGACTGAAAACCATGCGCAGTACTGAGGGAAAATGAGGCAGGGTTCCAAGGTAATGGATAATTTCAGAACTGAGGTAACCCACGCTTCAAACCGTTCACTTTGCCTGTTGGTTAAACCCTTGCATGTCCAGGAAAAGCTGACATTAAACTGTCAAGAAATTTCACGTGTTGGATCCTGTCTTAAGCACTTGATTCCAGACTTTCTCAGACTACATTCTTCCCTCAGAGTGTGAGACTTAAATAAATGCTATGTCAAGATGAAACAGTGTGCAGATTTTTTCATACCCAAACATGTGCCGCAAGAATTGTACATTTTACAAGCTACTATTTAGAAGCCACAAATGTATTTAATTGATTATTGTGTTCTAAAGACTCTGCTCCAGCTGTGTAAGTCACACAGAAAAAACTAGACAAAAGATGATGATGAATAGCATGTAGAAAACAATTTGGATGAAAAATGTCAACAGGCTTGAGGAAGTCCAGGAAACCTTAGCTAGGATAGGTAGTACCCTACAGAAGATTCACACCAGCACATCATAAAGATATGTCTTCACTATTATTGCTACGCTACCATTCTCTTTGATGGGTTTATACCTGATGCATGAGCTATTAGAAAAAGCACGCAGATCGGTGAGTGGAGGTGAGATAGCAAAAAGAAGCAGGTAGTGAGATAAGGAAGTGTTGACTGCAAGGTTAGGTAGTAGCATAGAGCAAAACTTACAGTTCATTTCTAACCCTCTTGTCTGATTCCATTATGCAACCATTCGTAGAACTGCTAACACATTCACTATCATATTTGAGCATGTTCATATAACTCTGTATTGTTCAAGTTAGCATATGCAGTCATGGCTAGATAAGAACAGGTTTCAAGAGAAACAAAGAATAGCACTTTTTGAACACAGTCTGACCACATTGCTTCCACCTCAGTCAATAAATAGGGGTTGTAGCATCCATTTGAAAACATTTTCTTCTCATATGAAAAATATTTTCATCTTTTAGTTTCTTTTAGAAAGTTTTCTTGTGAATAATATGAAAATGGCTGGGAAGGAAGCCTAGAAAAAAAACAGGTTTGCTGGGAGCAAAACAACTCAGGATTAACACTAAACACTCAAAGTACCAGCAACAAAATTGCCCAAAGCAGTGACTGAACATTGTGTCCCACTCCCTTCTTACGTTTACAGGCTTGAAAAATTTTCGTGCCTGAGCTTCATGTTTTGCCAAACAACTTATACCTGGGACATGGTTGCGGGCATTATCGGCAATGACTGTATATCCATCTCCTCCAGTCACAAGGAAGGAACAAAGAGCAACTCGGTACCATTTCTCCAGGTCCAGGGGCTCATACTGAGGCACATCACATTCTGCACACCTAACTGCAACACTGCTCACTTGATCCATTACAGGCTTATTCAAGTCAAATGTCACTCTTATGCCTGCAATACATACAACAACAAGCTTAATATACACTGAATGCTACAAGGATGGAATAGCTATTATTACCATCATCCTCATGGATTAGGCTGGATAACCCAGCTCAGGCTGCAAATGTAATTCTTAGGACTCTATTCTAAAGTATAAAGTTAAGTGAGTTTTTTGCCCAAAAGGATGTGGAAGTACAGCTGCATGAATTCTAGGTATCAGGACCATAAGGAAATAAATGGTGAAATATTTGGTATAGTAGCTCCATTTCCAGGGAAGAGTCCTTGACACCTAGAGAAACCGTGGTCTTGGTGGTGAAAAGCAACATTCCTGCTTCTGCAGCATTTAAAATCCTTTTAGTTCACAGCATACATTGTCACTTTACTGTCTTAGTTATCCATGCTGAGTCACTTACAAAAATAAATAAGAATATGTTAAAATGGTCATATTCATAATTGTCTTTGTTTTTACCGTCATATACAATATCCTTGGCTTGCATCACCCTGGATTGTGACTTCATCTAGGTGGACAGCAATATTTTGGAGAAACATGCTGCCTCAATAAATTCCGAGAAAGGAGGCAGCATGCCCCTCTGCAATGATGGTATCTAGGTATAAGACTATGTATGAATGTAATGACGCAGAAGACCATGATAGAACACACACTGTTGTGGAAAACTGCATTCTTACCTTACTTTTTTGGAGCTTCTCATCCATGTAAGGTTTATATTTCACATTACCACTGCACAAATAATTTGCCTTACCCCACACTCACACCTGTTTAAGTTGTGTGTCCCAGAAAAGTAAGGCACTGCATAAATTGTTGGGCCAAAAACCCTTATTATATGTACTTCATTCACTGTACCATGTATGGTAAAAACCCAATCTACAATACAGCAAAACATCAAACACAGTTGTAAAAAGATTTGTAAATTTAAGGAACAGCACATTAAATATGATTATTTACAGAAGATTGGAATAACTTAAAATTCTGCAGTTTAAGGACTACTTCATTTTGCTGGCAAACATTTAGTTCATATTTCTGAGGAACGAATAATTTAATTAGTAACTTACTTTCAGTGAAACTTGAAATTTACTTTAACTTTTCTGAAGAGACAGTTCAAAATGAACGCAAAATAAAGCAAGAGGTAAAAATCAAAGAACTGAAACTTACATAACTACTGACATTAAATGCACTAAGTGAAAGTTGTTTTACATTATAAATGCAATTTATTTCAGTGTATTCTTCCAAATGTCCATTAACCTTTCAAAGCCTACCTAAGACTTACTTTATGTACCACCAGCTTTAACATTCAGAAATTCTGTGTTCTGTCCACAATGCATTTATGTGTTTTGTGTGGATCTCATAACAAACTGTCATTATTTTTCTATACAGCTTTAACTTGGTTTTTATAACCAAGGCAGTGAGTGTTTACTGCGTGGTATGAACTGGGTCTTCAAATGAGACAGATACACTTTTGTCCTTAAAGGGTTAAAGTAAGTTACTGATTCTTAAGCTGACCCCAGTCATCTTTGGCTATGCTAAGATTTGTCACCTCTTCAATGTTATTAGTTTAATCTGAACTGCATTCACATTTCTGAAAACATTTCAATACTGCTGTATTGTGACACATTGCCATGATTCTGAAATAAAATGTAGTGCATCCAAACCACTGACCTTTATGGCTGTTGCATCATGAAGCAAGATCAATGAGATGTAGATTGAAGGAACATAAAAATCCAGGTTTTGCTGTATTTGTAATCAGGTTTTTATTTTGTTAAGTATTCAGAATGCAGTCTTGTATATGGATGCCAACATTTAAGAGGAGTGTGTTATCTCCATCTTCATGGTCGAAGTGAGACTGATCCCAAAGATGGGCCAGTGTGTTCTTCAGAATTCTGTTCTTCTGGGGTATGACGCTGTGTCAAATGGGTCTAGAGGTCAAGATCCTTGATATGAAGATACAAAATTCCAAACAAACACTGTGAACTGATTACCCATTGATGCAGCATAACATTCCAGAAGAAATGAATCCTCAACCCCACAACCATAAAAACCTCAAAACTCAAGCAGCAAGTTATTATTAAATACAGTAATGATATCTGGATACAAGACTGCATGGTGTTACAACCCTGAAGTCCCTAATCTAAACTTTTTTCTTCATGCATTTTAACACCTATGCTTTCTGTTTCATGGTATTAAAGACATTAGGTGACTTGCCTGACATCTGTAGGAACGCCTGACCATAGAAATCTCTTGCTTCTAAATCTTTCTTATGACGTCCATTTCCTCGATAATGAGCGAAAGATCTGCTTACTGAGAACGCTAGTACCTCCAGTATATGTTTTCCCTGCAGCTCTATTATGTCCACTGTGTTGGAAAATGGTTGGGCTATCATGAGATCTGCAAATGTGATGTCTGTAAGGGCAGAAAGTACATTGCGATAAACTAGTTAGCAAGCATGTACAGTACAGTAGTAGCATTCACAGTTTAGAAGGAAAATTTGTCATTTGTGCATAGTTTTATAGCTGTATTACATATTATTCCAAATATTTGGGGTTTACCCTCTCTCTAGAAAGAAAATTAACCTGTGTAGCAGGTACTAATGCCTAGATATTAATTGTGTGTATTTATCTCTGACTGTGGAACTCTGATTGTGTGAATGAAATGTTCAGACTGTAATATTCATGAAGAACATATGTTAGAAAAATAAAGGTTATTGCAACCATGGTACAGAGCAAACTAAGAAGTGCTACAGTTTTCAGAGTGAATCCAAAGTACCTCTGTTGAGAACTGAGCAGAACATTAAATATACATAAGCCCACCCATTGCCCCAACAGCCCCAAGTACCATTAAAGCAGCACTTGCAGAAATATATAATTTTTTAAAACAAGTTTAATCTTTACACATATATTTTAATTTACAAATGGGGGGGGGGAAGTAAAGTTGTCCATGTCCACGCCATAAAGATATACAAGGGAGTAAAAATATTCTAGTAGCTCCACTCTTTCTTAACCTGGCACCAAGTGGTGGTGAATGGACAGCTTCATGCCCCAGTCACTTTACTCCTGGGAAGGAGTACACGGTACCCACTAAACAGCAGACCAGGTGGACTCCAGAGCCAGTCTACATGTTTTGGAAAAGAGAAATTTTTTCCCCTGCCAGGAACCGAAAATTAAATCATGCAGCCCATAGCCTAGTCCCTAATACCAATAACACTAGCACATCTCATATTTTATTTTATATGAACGTTCATTTCTTATGTCTTCTGAGATGTGATGATGTGTCATCTGGTATACAGGTATGTGCATGAAGATGGAACAGTTGTGTGAAATACTGCAGAAACCTCTTAGTTTTAAAAAGTCTTTGATTTTACTTGGTGTAATAATAATGGCAGTGATATATTTCCATCAAAATATGCTTATGATGAATGAAAAATAAAATGTAATGCAGTACTGGAGTATTTTGGTGTAGAAAATTTGCTATTTAAAATGTCTCACACCATTTAAAATGGTCTCTATTACACCATTTAATATAAATGCCCTTTCTAGTGCTGCTAACGCTTGTCACCGTATCTTTTACAGAAATGCTCACACAGGATAACATAGGAAGATATCACAATACTGTAATACTTATTGTATCAATGTACATACTTCCGTCTGCCACTGTTTCATTGATGGAAGCACGGATTCCTCCAGAATTTGTAAATCCAATAGCAGCCCTAGTCCAACTGCCTGGTTCTGCTGTTTCCACATACTGAAAAATAGCCATCAATGATTATGGCAACATACTAAAATAGATATAAATGCTTCTGTGCAATACTAATAATGGCACTAACTTTAATTCAGATACTGCAATTATATGCAACATTTCAGAAGACATTTTTGCATGTGACAGTTAACCTCTGGCATATGTCCCTTTAAATTACAACTTACTGATTTTGCATTTTAAATGTCTGGTTCTAGACCTATTCAGATTATATGTTGCATATCATACATTTTAAGTTATGATGTATGAAGAGAAAGTACGATATTAAGAAAGAATCTATTTGCCTATGTCCAAAGTTCTTAGGATCCTCCTATTTCAATGCGCCTTTAATGTACTGTACTTTTCAGATTTCACTACATATTTTAGTTGCTGGAAACACTCATTACATAAATCTGCCATTGTATTTGAGGCATGCTGCTATGCAATTTACAGTAGACTCTACATATTACGTTGCTGTATTTTGTCCAGCCATCTCCATGATTGATTTACAAAACTTCTCAGATAAGTGCAATGAATTTACACTAAAAATTTAGATAAATGTGATGTGGTCTCTGTCTTTCCAGCATAACAATTGCTTCCCACATGATAGAAATAAACTAAATGTATATAGTTTTCTAAGAAACACATAATTTTAGACATTTGTCATTTACCAAAATTATCTCCTTAAGATATGTATAATCTTTGCAAAGATGTTTTAATGTGTTTTATATTCATTAATAAAATAAAGAATAACAGCGGGGTATACTACAATGAACGATGCTACAATGAATGTATGCTACAATGAACATGGAGGAATACTAACGGCCGATGTAGCATGTGCATGCGCATGACATGTCGGACCGTCCTGCTTTGATTAGAGCATCAGTCATCATCTTTGTAATCGTCTGTAAAGGTTCAGTTATCTGCTTATTTGTACAGTGTATAAAAGTTAAATAAATTTTATATTATTTTTACACTTATATTTTTTATTTTGTATTATATTTTTCCTGTTTAAATGGTTGTGTTGGATGGTAACTTTACTCCAGGCTGTGTGCTTCGAATGGATTACCCCTTAAAATGTATATTTCAATGTATGCTAGAACAAAGAGACGCTAAAATGAAAAAGGTTCTAGAACCAATTATGTTCGTTTTATCATACCCCACTGTATTAACTACATTAATACTGAGGCTAATAATATATTTAAAACTGAAACAAGAAAGCATTTAAAAATACAGATACTCCACCCTGGTCAACAAATTTCTATATTATCTAATTTTAATGTATGGTACAAATAATGTAAGGGGACCACGGTAGCACAGTGGTTAAGGCGCTGTGCTAAAAATCGGAAGGTCGCTGGTTCGATTCCAATTTGTGTCATTGGAATTTTTCATTGACATAATCCTTCTGATCACACTATGGCCCTGGAGTTGACCCAGCCTTTAACAGAAATGAGTACCAGCGGTATTTCCTGGGGGTAAAAACAGCCGGTGCGTAAGGCTGACAACCTTACCACCATTCTCAGCCACTGTCATGTAATCTGGGAACCTTAACTTCCTGGAACCCTCAGGGCACCTCGTGCCTGTAACGGGACTGATTTACCTTTACCTTACAAATAATGTAAAAATGCACAAGTTACCTCATCCACATAGGCATTGGTAATAAGGTTTCCGATGTTGCACTCCCCCATCCTGCAAGCACTACTGGAAGAATCAAGGAAAACTGCGGTACTTCCGATTACTTTCCTTCCTTCGGCATCAATAATTTCTTTCCACGGCTTCATTTGCTGCACAAATTCTTGATCTGAGGAATTCACAAACAGTAATTGTAATTGCTACTCCTCTTGCAATAGTTTTAATTCTGAAACTCCAGTGGTACAGACAGGAACAGAACACAAGTAGAGAGTCATTAGAATTTTTCTCTTCTCTGCAGAATGGTTCCTGGGCACACACAGCCTCCCATCCAGTTTCAATCACGATGGACATTTCCTGGATGATTATTTTCCCGGCAGTGTTCCTTACAAGGGATGTCAATTAGACACATCAGCACAGTCCAATATACTATGTTACATGATGAACAGGTACTGGCAAAGTGGCTGGACCATAATGCTGCCTATTTTATTCCAGCTAGTGCCATGACACTTTACAAAATTTTCAAATCTGGGGTCAGCTGGTTTCAATTGTTAACCTGAAGGCTGGATATCCTGACTGATGCTTTCAATATTTGTCCTCACTCTCCCAAGGCAAACGTTAGGATTAAACAGCTTGTTCTTCCCCTGACCTTCGTGATTCATCGTTTACCTTCATCTTCCAATTTGATGCTATTAACATAAAAACTGACAAACTATATTAAATAAGGTAAGAAACAAATAGCGTAGTGCCAGAATTAAGAAAATATACACTTTGTTCCTAACAAGTTTGTGGTGTGATGCAAAGTGGAGGCACAAGTCAATTTTTCACTTCATTAGCCCTTTGGCCCTGGAGCTGGACATTTACAGATTAGCACACCATTTATGTACAATGGGAATATTTTATGAACAAAGAAGGGTAACATTAGAAAATACACGACATTTTGTGGAGGAATAAACGAAGTTGGTGAAGGTCTAAAAAAATAATTAAATAATATATTTGCTGACTAAATATATAAAAAAAACGCACTCTGAGGAGTAGCAGTACACCTGTCCTATGTATAGGATGCATGGTGCCTAAAGGTTAATGTATTGTTAGGGTAGGAGTGTAGGTTATATTTCTGGATCTCACAGGCCCCACTTTGTTCCTAACAAGTTTGTGGTGTGATGCAAAGTGGAGGCACAAGTCAATTTTTCACTTCATTAATGCATTGTTAGGGTAGCAGAGTAGGTTACATTTCTGGATCTCAGAGGCCCCCATGCCTACAGTTGTGAACGGTAATATTTGGGGTGTGAGAATGTAGTACAATGCAAAGCATCTCTTTGATTTCAATTTAAGACACTGAACCCTGTTGTCACCAACACCTTTCAAGAAAATGAGCCATGGTAGTTTAAATATAACAGGCAATGGCAGTACCAAAGTCAGCTCATATTTAGGTACGTTTTAAGTTATGGTTTCATAGGTAAGGTGTACTTATAGTTTTAATCAACAATTAAGTTTTAAGAGCCTCATTTTCTGAAAATTAACAACATAGAGTTTGGTGCATAAGAACCAACATTTTTGACAGATTATCTATCTTAATATTCAAGATAGAAGAGTTTATCATCCCCCTCTACCAAACAACACAGTATCACATCCCAGCCAAGTCAACTCAACACCCATTATTAAATCATAAAGGAACACAGTAAACCATGTAATATAGCAATATTCAAGAATGAAAACTGAAGTAAATCTTAATGTTGTGTTACAACTGAAACTGGTGTGCATCTGTGCTCTATACATTGGACCAATTCAGAGGCACAGCTTGTGTTAATGTAATGATTCTCTGATGAAGGCACCCCATGAGTGGTGCAACATGTAGGATGGAAAGTGTGCATTGATTATGTTTGCTTTTTAGTGCATGAAAATTTGGTTAGATAGCATGATTTTGAAGTAAATATCAACACACTGCACTCTGATACCAGATAAAAGTGGCCATATTCACGATTCAGGAGCCTTTATACCACAGAACACATCACTGCATACTGGACTGAAGAACAGGTTATCAAGTAGCTGTGTACTGTTAATTACAAAAGGAATTTCAACACATCTGCTAGGAATTTAAGTTGTCCAACTAGTCTACAGAACCCAGTGTAACAGCTGAGTAATGATGGAGATGTATGAAAACAGTATGATAACTAATTAAAAAGAGCCTTTACACTATGCATGAAACTGTCTCTAGGAAGGCTCTTTTAATGAGTCAATGGCAAGTATTTCAGTTTATTAATTTCAGTTTATTAATGAACATGTTAAGCAATGACACACAGTTCAAACTTCTGATTACATTAAGCACTGGTATATAGTCTTACCTTCTGGTACAGATGTATTAAGAAATATTGGTGAACCTTCCCATTCTGTACATTCTCCCTTGTCATCAAACCAGACTGTGATGTCACCCACATATTTTGCATATGCATAAGCATGTACAATGAGTACTGTATGTCCTCCAGCTTGCTTCACAACCCATGGGTACTCACCCACTGGCTTTTCATTTGAGGGAGGTGTCCCTGCATGACATAAGAAACGTATATTTTCAGTTATAGAGTATGTGGATGTATGGAATATAAGCAAGGGATTCTTTGTGGTGCAATATCTGCCTTAAAAGTTTACATTGATTATATAAAGCATACACATTATTGTCAAAGATGCACATTCTTCAGTAAACTTAATTTAAAATTGCACTGACAACATACGTAGTAAATATTTCTTAATTTTCTTCCCACCACCTGGACTTGACAATGTTCATACAGAACAAGCTAGCATATATAAAATCTAAAAGGTCACACATTAAATAAAAACCGACCAAAAGTGGACCTACAATATTTTTACCTTAAAGCATTTCTCTTTATTACTTGTTTAGAAATTTTCCACTGTCTTGAGACAGCTGAATTCATTTCTTCTCAAATTCTTATTCCACTTTTATCCTCAAATTACTTATCAAACAGGGTCTTTTCTATTAAGTTATCACTCAACATTCTGCAGGTAAGGGTCATAAGGAGAGGACGTTTTGCTAGAGAGTGTGGGTTGCTACCTGGAAGATTACTGGGCATATGTGGGTACCTGGGCAGCAAGGATTTCATGGGCTATGAGGACCTCATGGCATATTGCACAAGGCAATGGATTATAATATTTTGCTTAGAGACTATGATTCTGTGTGAAACAACTTTAGCTGTACTATTGGTAATTGGTGGAGTGGAGAAAAATCCTGGACATGGTGTGGAGGCTGAGAAAATTAAACAAGTTTTGTGTAGTTGGTGTGATAGAAATCTCACATCGGTAACTCAGTGTGACACATGTGGATGCTGGTTTCATAATGGCTGTGGTAATGGTTAAAGATCAAGTGGCGGAGAGCGGGAAATGGATCTATGAATAGTGTGGATCGGAGAGGCTCAGACTACTAGAGGAGAACTGCAGAATGCTTTGCTTCAAATTGACGATCTAACAAGGAAGAACAAAACACTGGAAGAACAGTTATGATTGGCAGCAGCTGGAAGAGAAGTTGGCAGGCAGGATACAGTGCTGGGTCATCTTAAAGGCAGACAGTGCTGCTTATATGGCTCTTTTGTTCATCACATTCTTTCATATTCTTCTGGTTCTATTTTGCATAATTGTATATATGGTTGTAAGTTTTGTATGCTCCTGTTCAATTTTATAAATTATGTATTCTTATTGTTATGTATGTTCTGTTCTGGGTATTCTGTTTCATTGTGTTGTGTGTAAATGTGTACTCCATTATTGCCACCAGGTATCAACCCAACTGCAGTTAACAAAAATATCATAACATTTTGTACCCATTGTTGGGTTTAGTCTTTTCATCTCAGTTTCCTGATCAGTATTTTGTATACATGACTCAATTTTATTAGCATGCCCGATATCATTCCCTATTTCATATTTGTTATTTGCATCACAACAGTATTTTTAGGTGATGATGAACTCTGAAACTGTTTTATGACTTGTACTTTGCAGTTTGTCTGTACTTGTACTTTGGCAAATTAAACTGAACTATATTCCATAAAATCTAAATCTGAATTACAGTATCTGAAATGAGATTTATGACAGCTGAAACACACTACAACTGACTATAAACAAAAGGATGTATGGTGAGGATTTAAAGCAGAATTATCACTCAACAATACTGTGAAATGTAGAACCAACTGGATTCAATGTGCCAACAGACAGCAAAACAAACACACTGCTCAAGCTATTACAAAAGTACAAACAACACACATACAAAGGATCTGAGGAAAATGATGATTTCACTTCTCACTCCCTGCTCAGGAACTCTTGGCCATGTACCCAAATGACCCTCAAATCAGAACTGTCACCCCATTCTCAGTTTACCTGTGTACAGAAAGCTGTGAGAATGACTGCCAACTATGACATCTACGTCTGGCGCAGCTGCTGCTACTTCAAGATCCACATCAAGACCACCATGAGAAATTGCAATGATAATGTCCACACCTTGTTCCTTCAGTTTTGCTGCTTCTTCGTTTACAGTCTCCACCTCATCAAGGAACACCAACTTCTCTGTGCTGGATATTTCCTGCAGCACAAGTAAGTTGCTGATGACCTTTGTTTATAAGGTGAAACAAATATGTTAAAGCTGCAATGAACTTAACCATGATACATGACTTGTTGATAAATTCTTTGAAAATTAAAAAATTGGCAACAGCAGTAAAAAACTGAATATAATATTCATTGTGGCATTATAAGCATATCGGACATTGTAAAATAATTTAAGGATCCTGATCACTATTTCTTGAGAATCCTCCACCCTCCTTTCTAAAACATTTAACAATGAAAAATACACAGTTTTAAACTTTAACTTCATAACATGGGGCACACAGACTGGAATTTCAGTTGCTCCCTGCAACAAACACACTCTAGTGTTCTTTGACTGTGGTCAGCTATGTTTTCACCCCTTCTTCAGGGATAATTTGTGCTTTTTATGAAACATCGCAGTTAGTGTAACAATAACAATATCTATCATTCACAACCAACATACACTCTGCGAACAATTTTATTACGTGGCAACTAGTTTCACCTGATAACCCGAGTTCAGGGTCGAAGCTACTTACTGTGTAATAACACTGTTCACAAAGAGTGTGTTGATTGTGACTGAAATTATTGATAGATATTATGATAATTTGTTACTTTGAATGACATCACCTCTTCTCCAAATGAATCTCCTCTGTTCTGGAACGGACATGCTGTGCTCATCCTGTTGACAGGGCCGGCTCGAGACATGTTGGCACCCCGGGCAAGTTAATAATTTGGCGCCCCTTCAAACCGATGAAATTTAAACACTATGAGTCTACGGCACGGCTAGCGAACATTTTTGAGGGAGCGTGCCCAAACTGCGGATAATTTTCGGTTAAATTCTTTCGCATGTAGAAAACCTGAGTTCCGATTATTCCAGAGATATATTAGCGCCCTTTTAGGATGGGGCACCGGGCAGCTACCCGGCTGGACCGCCACTTACTATGGCCCTGCCGTTGGCACTCATTCTTATTTTGAGGATGGCAGGTGGTGGATGACCTTGGTTATTGGGCGGCATTCTGGATCGTCACTCTTAAAAAAAATCGATCTTAATTTTTAAAAATTCCTGACTATGCTTCACTACCCAATAAACTTCCATGTAAATCTTTCTGTGATGGATTCCAAGCTGCATTCTGGATGTCGTCGTTCGTGTTGAAGCGATCTACAACCATTTCACACACAAATAGCAAACTTCCTCCTCATTGGTAAGGCCTTAAGGCGTTAAGAGGCGAAGATACAAAATGAGACAGTGTAAAATGAGGCTGTGCTGCCCATGATCATGCACAAGTGGGGTCCCAAAATGCACAACTTGAGGTAATAAAATTTCGGTGGAACCAAAGAATATTAAACGTTATTTCACGGTGGATATTGAGAAAATATCAATCATCCGTGTATGGTTAATACTTCGCAATTTTTCACAGTTTTTAATATCATTCATTCATTTATTCTTTTGGTTGTCTTATGGCAGGTATATGGCCGTATCACCGTAAAATAAACTTGGTTTTGTAAAAAATGTTTGTCTTGTCCAAGCTTTCGTCCTTCAGTTTCGTTAGATTCTCCATTCTGTTTCGCAATCTCGTGGAAGAAATTAGCCTAGTACTACTGAAATCTGACAATAAATTCAAGTAATAAACATCTTGGATACTCACAACTGTGAGTCCAGGATCTGAAATGGCTATACTTACATTGGTCGTTCGAAGAATGAAGCCCAGGATGCCGATCTTCCTGCCTTCTCTTTCAATAATAATAGACTTATTATATTTCCCCTGTATGGAGGGTTCTTTAGAATCATCAATGTTGACCACAACGAATGGAGCATTCATATTTTCTAGGAAAGGAACAACTCCTGCTATCTTATCATCAAATTCGTGATTGCCCAACGTCTGCAACATACATTGTCATTAATAAAACACCAATAAGAATTAATTATTTTAGATCTGTTTATTTAATGACGCTGTCGGTGTTTATGGTTGTATGACATCGATGACAGATGAAGATGGAGAATTGGTTAGATTACACTAAGAGGTTCAAACCGAAGTACTCTGAGAAACACCTGTCCCAGTGCTAATTTGTCCACCACAAATTCTACATGCACTGGCCTTGGATCGAGCTCAGGCTTCCGCAATGACAGACCTGCAACTAACTACATGTGCCATGACAATGACCAACAATTAATTCCCGTTGTCCTAATATTATTGAGGAATTTTTACCTAGGAGGTTTATAAGATACTGAATAAATTTTTATTCTGAAGAGGAACGCAAAAATACATGCTGAATTTCGGTGGACATATTATGGGTAAGCGGCCGAATGGAAAACTAACATAAAGATTGATGCTTAGACAAACTGAGGTCTACTGGATATGTGTGTATGTATGTGTATATATGTATATATATATATATATATATATATATTGGTGTGTAGGCCTATTTATCCAATGCACGTACAGACAAAACAAACTTCACCAGTCTTCTCACAAGCGGTTCATATAAACAAGTCAGGTAGCATAAAAACTAAGGAGCCTTTACTCCCTTTGGTCAACTATTTTGAATACCATACGACAAATTAAACTACGTTGGGGCTTTGATGTGTATAGAAGGAGTAATAAATGTGTATTCCAGGCTTCTCTATGGTTTATCTTAGCGGGATAAGCATGAATGAAGTCCGAGATGTGCATGGCAACGCATGGCAGGCCTTCACGTAAACTGTCCCTTACTGTTGCATGATTTTAACCAAAATAGAAGAGTAAGACGCATTTTAGTTAGGCTTCCCTATATCAGATCTCGTGAAAATCGCTACAGTTTTACTGGAGTTATTTTCGCAAATGGGCAGAAGAGCAGAGCGATGTTAGAGAATGGGTAGGAATTCATTTTCACCCTTAAATAAGGCAAGATTTTCACTTGGTCGAGTTTCACGAAATTTGCACTTACCCGACAAGTCTTTCAAAGAAAATGTATACAAGATTCCACGAAAATCCGGTAAAGTTTCAGTCGCTGATACGTAGATAACATACAGAAGGGCGTACGTGGTTTCCGCATAAGGTGTTCCTTTTTAGCTTTGTAAAGAACACTGCAAATTTTTCACAAAATGTGTTTATGGCTTTCATATGCTTCTAATAATAAAGAGCGAACATTATTATTATTATTATT
>Ga0123355_10008286_pt1 | contig 15705 bp, 8 predicted proteins | sample TergutEmb28metaG_3_FD_89872 | JGI IMG/M metagenome (GOLD analysis project Ga0123355, IMG submission 89872) | Embiratermes neotenicus P1 segment gut microbial communities from Petit-Saut dam, French Guiana - Emb289 P1 | ecosystem: Host-associated > Arthropoda: Insects > Digestive system > Gut ... | reverse complement strand
CTCCTTTCTTTTTCTTATTCTTTTTTTTCCCCCCCTCTTTTTTGCTCCGTCTGTTTGTTTTGTTGGCCCCCCCCCCCCCTCCCCCCTCCACACAAACCCCCGCCCCCCCCCCCCCCCCCCCATTTACTGCTTAAACTGCCGAAAACAGCGACGAATGTCAATTTTTGCCACAGCTAAGCAGTCAGCAACGGCACGATGTTTGAACTGCGCGTCTTCACAGCCTTCCATTTCGACTGGTGCTGAACCGGGTTATGGATAGCTGTGGGTTTAAGGTTACGTGTGGTGGAGGAGTGATATCACGTGACTGCGTGGAACCGGTTTTATGCACTTTTCATTATTGTAATAAATATGACAGATGAGGCGGAACTTTTGAGCCGTATTTGGTCGAGCTTCAGAACTTAACGCGTTTCAACTTTTTGTGCAGCCAAAAACGCGCCACTTGCGACCGTACGGCTGGGAGACAGGAACCAGTGTTCCTCCCTTCCACCTTCAAGAACCTCCGAATCCTCAGCTCCGTTTCGGAAGCCTACCTTACGACGGCGCTCTGCAGTACGCGCGCTTCCCACCGCCATGGCTGCAACGACCAGGCCCACTGCCGCCGCGGACGCTGCCCGGCGCCATCGAGCGGCATCGTGAGGTGCGCCGTCGTGGCTCAGGGGATGGAGGCGATGGCTCAGGATGCGGCGGTGAAGAGCCGTGTCCTCCACTGCGTACACTGGACGAACTAACGGACGATGACCGTGCGAACTTCTCGGACGACTCCTTGGAGGAACTGCTGCCGCCTCCATTGACCTCCAAGAGGAACAGCATTGCCTGGGAAGTGCCTCTTGGTGTGGACGACACAGATGCTCTCCTCACACCTGGCAGCACCAAAGTGGTGGGTCGAAGGAAGCGGAGATCAGGCGAACACTCCAGTAAGTGTTGCCGAGTCCTGACCTAGTTCCAGATAATGTGTGGTCATGGGACTTTCTTATGGTAGTGCTGGGGCTAGGATTATTATGTGATTATTGGGAAGACCTGGTAGAGCATTTCTTTGAGCACAGCTACTCAGACACTTAGTTAGTGCCAAAAGTGTGTTCAAACTGAAGTACACACATTTTAGATAAGTGGACTTCTTAATGTATAAAAGATGAACAGGAGAGCAGATGTAACGTTTAGAGTTAGAAAAAATAGCACAGCATCAGTTAGGGCTACGGCAGCTCAGCCAGTAAAGCGAATGGATGATTGGAGAATCCAATTCGACTCCTGGTGTGGGCCAAGGATTTGTGTCTTCTCCAAAACATCCAGATTACCTGTGGGACCCACCCAGCCTCCTGCTGAAAAAGTGAAGATGCCAGGGTGTAAATTTTAAGGTTTGCTGACCGTGCATCCTGGTACAACTCTGGGTAAATGACCAACTTGATGCACAATTGTGTTATATAATACATTTATTATTATAATCCTCTACATGTTTCGAGCAACTCTGTGCTCATCATCAGGAGGTCACATCCTTACGAGTTTTATCCACATTTTATTACTAATGTTTTATAAACATGATGTAAATATGGTTTAGTAACCTAGACCACCTACTTATTTCAGAATACTACACCAGATGCTGTATTATTACAATTTGACCTCCTGATGATGAGCACAGAGTTGCTTGAAACATGTAGAGGATTATAATAATAAACGTATTATATAACATAATTGTGCATCAAGTTGGTCATTTACCCAGAGAGAGCCAGGGTGTAAAGTAACCCTCATTATATCCAATACAGAAGTTATAAATGCACTGATCTATTCACAACTTTACTTTACCTTTCAACACATCATAACTGAATAACTGTGCCTCACAACACTTCCTATTTCAAAGGAATGACGTATACTCTCACTGAATATGTATGACTTGTAATTTGTTATGATAAATTAAAGTTTCTGGAGTTTCTGGAAGGCACAGAATTATCTCTGTTATCTGTCCACCATCTCTCAAATCATCTTTCCAACATGTACCTTCTCACAGGTCACAGGTGACCTGTATGTGATGTATCCATGGTTCTGCAGTGCAAACACTTAAAGACATGTTTAAATGTTTCAGGTACAGGGTCAGTACACCGATTTAGAGACCAGGAAGAATGGCCAGACCCTCCAGCCAGTACTGAGGATGAGGCTATGTCTCCTTACAGCGACACCTACTATGATTCCTCGCTAACAAATGACAATGAGGAATGTGGTTATCTTTGTCCAGGTATATCTGATAAAAACATGACTCCCAATGGCACTTACGTCATTCGGAAGGGCCGAAGGAAGGAGAGGAAAGTCTTAGGATGCGTCACGCAACCCCCAGAGATCATCAAGTATGATCAGCAATTGAGACTTGGAGACCTGAAGCGCTGCAGTTCAACATTTGACAATATAAAGTCCCTCCTGAAAGAAGGACTCTTGGAGGGACTGGATGAACCTCCTCCAGACTTTTCCCCTCCAACACCACCAGCCCTGGTGCGAGTTGTTTCTTTACCGAGTCTGACCAGTGAAGATTCTCATCACCATGAGTTCCTAAACGGTCTACGCCATTACGGTAGGGAAGATGCTGCCAACCACTCCAAGACTGATGTCCGCCGCCTTCTGAGACCACATGAACTGGCCGTGACCATGGAGGAGGAAGAAGATACACCATATTGTTTCAGTCCTGATGACAAAGATTTGACAGAATCAGATGTGAATGAAGAAGAGAGAAGATTAATTGAACAGCTGGAGAAACAGCAGCTTAGTACAAGTTCAGAGTCCCTGCCAATGACAGACAGACTTTTGTCCCAAGAATATGCACTGAAAGAGATTATAACAGATGGTGAATCGGTATCACACTTAAAAGAAAGGTCAAATTACTGTAGAGAATCAGAAAATGATCAGCATCCTCGTAACAGAAATTCTAATAGTTCTTGTGGCGATGAGCCTGAAAAAACAGCTACTCGAAATTCACAAGGCAGAAAGAGATCACGGGGTAGACAAAAACAGAAACAAGCTACAACACAAGAGCTAGATGCACAATGGTCATCAACTTCGGAGATAAATGCTGATGTCCATACAGTGCCTGTTGTACTGATGGATGAGCGCACTGGAGCTTCAAGTGCAGATTCTAGGTCAGTGGCAGCGGACATGCTGCAGCATGAATTCCCACCCTTACCGCCATCTCCTGTTGAGGAGGATGATGATGAGTACTCAGAGATCCTTAAATCCAGTTCAGCACAGACTCCTGAAGAGCAAGCTGATACTCTGCCAGAACCTTTCTACCGTAGTCTGGAGCCACCAGGTAGTGACCCTTGTGGCATGCGTTACCTCAACCGGCCATGTCCACCAGAGCCTCAACCACATCAGGAACCCATATCCAGCCTCAAGACACGGTCCATGGATGCTGGTTTTAACAGAGACTCTCACAATCACAGTGGCAGCTCCAGAAGAGAGGTAAGTGTCACAGTGTGAACAGTGTTTGTATAAACACCCAAAACAAACTACAGTCGTGAAAAACTTAGACTTCCAAACCAATGAGAAGGAGCCAGACCATACGGAAGAGAGAAACATTTCAGAATCTTTATAAATCCTGTTGACTACAAATTTCAGTTTCATGGTTAGGAAACCCTTTTAATATGATTTCAGAACCCTTATTAAAACCTTGTAATTTAGGTGCCAGTTACAAGGACCTACTGTTATTTTGTGGCAAATCCATATACCTGCAACCATGGTGAGTGTAAGAACACAGTAGACTGAGTAATATATGGCCTCTACTTCATTTACTTTGTGTGCCAACCAATTGTGTAAATGAGCATATTTTCACATGTTTTGATACTGGTATCATTTTTAATAGTTTGGTTTAGTATGACAAGGCAAATTGTACACCTATCCCTTGCTTTATGGATGTTGTCAATTCTATGAATACTGTGTGTAAAGTGAAAATCCATAAAACAAAATATGTTGCAGCATAAGTGCAGGTGTTCTAACTTGTGTGCTCACCTGACCCACTTTACAGAACGTTTCTCCGTAAAAGCAAAAAAGCAGAAAACTTTAGTATGAACATCTCACTATGACACATAAACTAATGTACTAAATAGAACTGTTGATCACAGTTCAGCTTTTTTCTAGTTATTTAATATTAATACAAAATGTTTCCACCAACATGGTCATCAACAGGTACTACATATCATAAAACACTCTGAGGAAGGTTAATTGCAAGAGTGAGGTCAATAATAGAAAGAGATCTCATTCTTTACATGAAAGTAGGGCTTTAAACAGGTTCATATATGACCGTATAATTCAAGTATTTATGTATATTCAGCTGTGGTGTACATAAATGTTACATTAATAAATTTTGTAGCCAGTATGCCAGTACTCTTGTTGAAAGATTGGGTACATTAAAGTTGTGATTACTGGTATCTGTTTCCACATGCAAAATTTCTTGTAATATATCAGTGAATTAATTTCTATTGATTTAGGTTCTGTGCTGTCTTAAATGATAATCCTGGAATTAAAACAAAGAAATGAAGTAAATGAAGTGTAATGATAATTATGAAAGTTATTTATATTACATTTAGGAAAATGTAGGATGTGAAAATTACTACAGTTGAAATTTTTTTAGTTTTATTGCCAACTTGAATCACACCACAACACAATAGAAACATTTTACATCTTTAAAGAAGCAAAAACAATAACCAGCTTAATCATCCAAGTACCATGGAAACAAACTCTATCTTCAGGGCTTTAATGGAACAAGACTAAAAACAAACAACTATCACCCTTTCTCAGTACTCTCAGTAGTCCATCAGCTTCTGTATAATAATACATCCTCCATCTGCATACACTTTCCCTCAGAAACCACGTAAGTTCACTTTATGTACATCTTTAGCATAACCAGTAACTTAAAAGTTCTATACATCCCGTGTTTATATTAATAATCTGCAGTTATTTATTTTCAGATTCAAACCTATAAAACTGACACATACTACAGTTAGTAATACAATCTAAAAATATTCAGCTGTAAGAATTTTCACATTTTATGTTCTCATATATGTATTAAAATATCTTTAGTAATTATCACACTTAATCTACTTAATTCCTATATTTAAATCCAGAATTATCATTCAAGAAACCACATAACCTATAAATCACTGAAATCCACTCACAGATTCATCACAAAAATTTTCTTTGTGGAAACAAATACCAATAATCAGAACAACTTAGTATACAGTACCTTTCTACATTAGTACAACTATAAGATTTTCCAGCGTAACCTTTATGTACTGCAATTGATAGCTGAATGTATAAAAACTTGTGTTATACCAATATATATGAAACTTTTTAAAACCCAACTTTCATGTAAACAAATTTCTTACAAATATTGTCCTGACTGCTTCAGTTAAACTTCCTCAAACAGTTTTATGATTTGTAATACCTGATAATGGCTGTGCTGGCCGAAACTGATTGTATTAAATATTAAAAAACTATAATAAAGTTGAGTTATGATTTGCAGTCATATTTATTAATTCAGAAAAAGCAGTCCTTAAGAGCAAAAGGCAGGTACAATTTATTATTGTGCATCAAAGCAAAAATCTGTAGAGGGTATGTGCATAAAGCAAGGGATGGTTACATATGGAATTTGGGAAGAACGTGTGTGGAATTCATTGTGTATGAAACATCAGTTTCAGTTAATTTTTTTTTTTTAAATATTATATTATGCCTTCTTTCTGAGTAGTAATTGAAACATGAGCCCAACCACATCAAATAACACAAAACCAACAGATTCAAATGCTCAGAGGCCCAGATTTGGCAGGACACATGATATAATATTTTCATGATTGCAGAAGTCCCTTCTCAGTATTGCACGTGTCAAAAGCTGTAATGCAGATAAAAGAAGGAGCAAAAATATTCCAAGGAAAGGGACATTATAAGGGAGACAGTGTGTGTTAATGAATGCTCCGTTATTCCAAGACATGAGGCATGTACAACTGAAGCTTCGTCGAGGTTGTTCACTGGTAAAGGTACCTCAAGAGTTAGATGAGTCACCAGTGGCATTTAGACAGGAGTTTCACTCTTGCACAAGTGTGCATATCCTTTGTGCTGCAGCCTAAGCCACTGTACCACAATCTCCTGCACTTCATTCTTTATTACAAACATTCACCTGATGGGGACTTTTTTAATGGTGTAAAGACATGAAAATTGTATGGGGAAAAGCTCAGGCTTTATGCATGATGCCTGACCATGTCCCATCATACCATGGCATGGGACATTGTCATGAAGCAGGATGATCCTGTTAGCAAGTTTACGCAGAAATTTATGCCTTAATCTTGGTATTGTGATATTGAAGTGTCTGGTGGTAAAGTTTAGTATTGACTTTTTTATCATGTGAATTGCAGTCCAGAAGTGTGGGTCCCCCCTCAGTGTCCTTCTGGTCTTGTTTGGATGGATTCACCACCTGTTAGACCATCTTCAAACAGTGCCAAAATGCTGTTCATACTGGCTGCTCCCAGTCAAATATACAGTTTTACAGAAGTGCAAGACAGTGTGGTTATGTAGTCACATACATACGGTGCACCACATACACTGCCACAGTAACACCACAAGTGGGCTTCAGTTTTGCATGCCTGCTATGAATATACATACTACTGTCCACAACGAGGCTTATTTAAATAGAACTGATTATCATACAGTAAAACACCACAGCTGGAGAAATTGTAACATACTGTACACAGTTAAACCAAATGATGTTACCAAATCTGTAAATGAAGAATCAAAATGTGATAGATGATATTGTATACACAAACCCGTGCTGTGTAACAAAAAGCTGCCACTACCATTTCCATAGCCTCGCCTTTTGCATGTAATATATTTTCATGCTATTTAATTTTTATCATGTATTGAATATGAGTTCTGTAGGATACATAATGTAAAAACTTCATTCTTTTCATCTTTGGTGTTACTGAATGTCCTCTTTCATGGTGATCATAATTTTTGAAACATGTAGGAGGCAAAATCATAAACATAAATGAAACACAACAAATAATTCATGTATGTTGTTCATGTAAACATATTTTATCAAATTTAACATCAGTGCGCAGTACGAAGTAAATTATCTTAGAACAATTGTAACCATAATTTTATGCTGAGGATGTGCAGCAGTGTAAGTAAGAAAATTCAACTTTTAATATTCAACATTTTACGTTTAGCAATGTTCGAAAGGGAAATAAAAAGAGGGCTATAAAATGGCACATGTATAAAAATTTTACTAATGCAGGTTTTGTGAAATCTGCCAAGCATTTACATAATTATGGACATGTAAATAGTATGTTTCAAACTACAATAGCTTGCTTTTTCAACACAGGTTCCATCAGAAAGACGAACTTTGCCATCTGAACTGCCAGGACCTTTGCGGCGTCGAACATTCCAGAAGCGTTCTGCCCAGTCTCCTCGAGAGGAAACACTGCAGACATCATGCTCCCTTCCTGAGACACCCATCTTCGCCAGAGGTTGTGATATCCCTCGCACCCCTCACCGAAGAGCCCCAGATATTCCAGGGATGGCGCAAACAGCTCCACGACCTGGGGGACTTGCCACAGGTGGTTACAGACGAGTTGGCACAGGCCCACTACAGGTGCATTGTACAGGAGTTGCACTGGGATCTGGCGGATTGAGCCAAGCTCTTGCGGGTGCCGAGCTCTTGCGACTGGCAGGTGGCCCAGGTCGGGGCTGGTATCCACGACATCGGCAACATCGACCTGCCTCCATTGAACACCTGGACCGCCTTGCACCTGGTCACAGCCCAGGACATAACACACCTAGTCCCTGGGAGTCAAGAGACTCCAGGAAGCCACTGACACTTCCTCCAAATTTGTCACCCAAGTTCTTCCATCGTTCACCACGTGAGGCCCTACGAAGAGTCACAAGCCTTCTCATCAGGAAAGGTAAGCCTCACAACTGAATGAGCAATTTTATTTTTAGGTCAGAGGAAGATGTGTTATACAGTGGACTGAATAAGTCTGCTCCTGCAAGCATTTCATGCCAAGCAAATCTGGTCAACCTACACACAATTCTGTGGGGTTGCATAGTTTATACATGGTGCTACAATCACCACTATCAGCACCACAGACTCGTAAGTTAATAAGTAAGTGGAAGATTGCCTTCAGCTTTAGCGTATTCAGAAACTATCTTGGTTTGAATTTCCAACAGGATAACAACCCAACTTTGTGTGGTACTTCTGTTTCCTTCCAAGTGATTTCCATATTACTATTGCAAAATAGGCCATGGCTTATTCTTTGTCAGCTCTAATTCAATGTGAGACGTGCAGGCATATGTCCAGCTACTGAAATATACCTTAAACTTGTTGGCCAGTCACCGTGAATGAAACCTGCAATATTAACGTGTAACCAGGCTTGGTAGAGATTAATTCATTATTCCACAATATTTCTGTTCCTTTCTACTGTGAAAGAACAAAAAAGATTTAACAAAAGTGACTACCAGCTAAAACAAATCACGAACATATATCCTTCCACCTGTTACAGTGTGTCCAGCAGTGAGTCAAAGTAATATTTCTCACACCCATCAAATTTCCCACATTTGCACTGCCTGAAGCTAAGTTCAGAGTCTTTAGAGTTACACTACATGTGCGTGGAACTTTTCATTTATTAAAATACAGATGGACATAAAGAGTTAATGAACACATTAGACTGTAGACAGAAATGTTGTTGGTGTGTTTAGCGACCAATAAAGATGTCAAGTTTCGGAGTTACTGTCGTCAGCATTACATATCTTAACACTGTTTGAGCACAGAAGTCAGAGTGTTATTGAATTATACCCTTCTTCTCTGCATATCCTGGGATAAGATTTGGTTGTGCAGATCTGATTTACAAGAAATTTGTAAACTTGTCAGGAAATGCCACATTTCACCTCCTTGATGTAGAATAACTTCATTTTCTTTGTGGACTATGGTCTTTTTCTATTTATAACTTCCATTTCTGTTTGATCTCTGTGTACATCTTTAATTCCATTGTCCATATATCTTTGTCATTTGCTGTAATCACATCATGTACCTAACATCATTAATTATAAACGTTGCATTGCCAAATAGTGGTGACTTTGATGAAATAAAGTAAGTAATTAAAAGTTCCAATAATCTAAATTATTGGTGACGGATGTGTGAGTTTTTGTGGTGTGTTCGGGAGAATAGGCTTTGGTGGAGTGAGAGAGTGTGAGGTAAAATTGTGTGGGGAATATATTCTGTGTCCTGGTCACCAGAAACATAATTGTGCTGGTGGTTTATACCGAGAACTATAATACACAGTACCGCGTAATGTGAGCTTTAGCTAAGTAACAGAGGTTTTGTTTTCGTTGTAAATGTAAAGGTGATATCATGTGTGATTAATTATCACACCCTGAAGATGTATGGGGGAGTAGCATTATAATTTGAGACATCCTGAACTTGTTTGACATTCAGGTGACCGTGTATCATGATAAATTCTTATAATAAAACCAACTAGATGCACTAATTTCTCAAATTTATATTTGGAATAAAAACTCTACATGTTTCAGACAGTTCCTCTATCCATCATCAGGAGTTTTTCACTGTATGCACAGCAGTGGTATATGTCATACAGGTTTGCTGACAGCTTGCGAGCAGGATCAGGACAGAACTGACAATGGACAGAGGAACTATCTGAAACATGCAGAATTTTATTCCAAAAATAAATTTGAGAAACTAGTGCATCTGGTTGGTTTTATTATAAGAACATTCTGAACCTCAGCAGCGTGGAAATGAGCCACAGTTGTACACCCAGCAGCTTTACCTACAAGGTAGGAGCCCACAGTGCTTGGCTGTGTATCAGAATGTGTGGTGCCAGAGCAAGGTTAGATGCAGTGACAAAAGAACAAATCTCTGCCCCATAAGGAATTAAATTTCATCGCCCATCCCATAGCCAGTCATCATGAAACATCTAACAGAATTAAAGATGAATTAACCGATGTGGGTTAAAACATTCAGGGCAAGACAGCAGGGTCCATTCCATACAGAAGACTTTAAAGATGCAGTTCTCTTGTTTGGTTGACGTGATGGACAAATCAGTTGGAGACAGGGTGTTGAAAACAGTACTAGTGAAGCTAGTGTCTTGGTGTTAACTGTTGAACTCAGTGGAGCAGAGTCCTGTGATACAACACTCAGCTAGTAAAGATGTTCCCCTTCTTTTGTGGAACCTACAGGATTCATTAATGTCAGGGCTGGATAAGGGGTAGATGTGGGTAAACTTCCACTGTCCTTCCAGAGCTCTTGATTAGAAGTTATTTCCAGCATCTAAAGCCATTCCCATTGAGTTGTGTCACAAGAAATCAACTGTAACTGAAGGTAGGAAATTTATACACCTTTTGATAATCAACACTTCATAGAAGGATGGTCCTAGCACATATTTCTTATCCGCTCTGTGCGTGCACTGTGCAGTTAACTCCCCATTTTGTGACAGCCTATACTGATGTAATTCCTGGTAGCTATGTGTATGTTCTTAAAAGTACAGAAATAAACAGAAATTTTGATTGCTTGCCATGGTGACTTGCTGAAAGAACAAATAACATTGGCTTCTTTCATCATTTCATCTTTATCATTTTAGAGCTGCTTCAGTCAAAAACTCCAGCACATGAGAGGGCCATACCATAGTTCAGATATTCAATGGCCACTTTCTCATTATAGAGGTCCAGGTTCGACCCCAGGACGGTCAGTGATGGATCTGTGATAGAAATTGATACTGGGACTAGTTTTCTGTCTGAGTACTTAAGTTTCTTTTGTCAGCGTCACTCCACCAATGCTACACATGCGTATTTCTTCCTCTACCATCGACACTGTTTAGTTGTAGTTAATGATAGCATTGCTAAATACAGCAGTGAAAAAGTGCAGACAGTAGGCAATATTGGCAACTAGGAGATGATACAAAGAAGAAGGCCTCTTCGCTGTTGTGTTTGTCACAAACACCTGGTTAGACAACACAATCTGGTGGTCAGTTGTTGTTGAGGTGCTGCAGTAATTACTTGACGTCCATCATACACCATTTGATGTAAAGTCTTACCTTTGGAAAAATGTGCGTTTTGAACTATGATAAAAACAAAGTCCTAAAGAAGATCATAAGTAATAAATGCAGGTACAATCGGCCAGCTGGACGAAAACACTGTAAATATGGAAGAAATTGCATGCGCTTTGCCTTCAGCTGGTAATGCTGTCACTGTGCCTAATGACGGGAGCAGTGCAGAGAAAAAGTTTTTTCCAGAATATTGTTGGTGTCTTGAAATGTTATTGCAAAAAAAAATAAAAGTGGAACATGTGCAGATATTGGTGAAAAATAAGAAATGGAGAAGCAGTACAAGCAGGAACATCAGCCATCTTGGACTGAAATAAACTGTCATGAGTGATCCAACACCGAAGTGGGTGTGAGGAGTGAACATCGACAGGTCAAAACAGTTGCAGTGATTGAAGCCAGTAATGCATCAACATAGAAGTAGTAGAACTCACACAGTATGTCAGAAGACAAAATGCATAACTAAAGAAAAAGTTTTTTGATGTCTTGTTCATGAGGCACTGAACACTTTTTTGGAATTGTCAGAACTTTGCCTTGAGTTTCAGAATAGAAGACTGTATAAAATTAAAACATGAAAACAGAAAATTATCAGAGTACTCCAGTGTCAGAAAAGTAAAAGAGTGTCATTCTGATGCGCAAAACGCACATGCCATGAAGGATTTCTTCGAAGGATGCCCAGGGTTGGTGAAATAGATGTCATTAACATAAAAGAAGTTTTAGAAGCCAAATCAGTGATATAAAGTCAAAGATATTTGCAGTGACTAAATGTGTAGAGTAAAAAATATGAAATTTAATGAAGTTATAATGATCTTTGGAAACTGCTGGCTGGGACAGAAGATGTGAATTTTATCGATGGAGATTGTGAATTGGAGAAAATGGTGGAGCAGTTTGATCTAAATGATAGGCAGGATGTGAGAGGGCTTACAGAGAATTTGTGGACTTGGCAGGGCAGTGAGTTGTTGCACACATTCAGACACTCGTAATTGTTAACTGAGCATTTGCAGTGACAACATCCGAATGTGGACAAGGCTTCATTGGAATGAATGTATGTGTCACCTCAGTGTGCTGCACTTCAGATGGTTCATTTGTCAAATTTACTCTGATCACATTAGGAGGGCCTTCTTTTCCTTAATTGAGATGGATGCATGAAGAAATGACATTCAAATGATAAAACGCATGCCAAAGAGACTACTTCTAGGAAAGGAGAAGCATAAGAAGAAAGTACTAAATGCAATTGACTCTGGGACATCCATCAGATCATGAAGGTAAGCCTTGTAGTGCTCATATTGACAGTACATGTCGTGGAAACTCCATATAGACAGTTGTCTGGTAGTGCAAAAGCTTAGGTTTATGTCTATGTAATGCAGAGAACAGAAAATAATACCTAGGGGTGTTTTAAAGTTAAGTATCTTCACAGCATGCTGAAGACAGCAATGCTTGTTCCTTTTACTATGCCCAGTAACTTTTTAAGTCCATGCTTAACAAAGTTAAAGACCTAAGTAGCAACACACATTGCACAAACTTGCTTTGTAACATTTCCTGTGGTTTAATATTTGGTTGTCATTCCCTGGGGTTTCAACCTGTACTTCAGCATGTACCTAGTTCTGCACAGTAATTTCCACCCCTTATTACTACGTTCCAAAGAGCCCATGACTGGGCCTTGCCCTGAGCCACATCAGTCCAGTACACTCTTTTCCTCTCAATTTTTTAATACTGTTCCCCCATCTTTGCTTGTGCCTTGCGAGATTTTCTGAGGTAAAAACTTGTATGCTTTTCTAATCTCTTCCATGCGTGCTGCATGCTGTGTCCTCAGTCATTTTTATTTGATCACCTTGTTTGGCAAGGAGTACACATTACAAAGTGCTCCAGTTTGTATTTTTCTCTTCCTTCCTCTTACTTCTTTCCCCTGAAGTCCAAATATTCTGTGCATTACCCTCTTCTTACACACCATCAATTTTCTTTTATTGTGAATCGTATGGTGTGATTCACGTTACAAGATGTTTATGTGGTGAGAGTCACACCCATAGAAAACTCACCGTGTAATTGTAGTTTTGTCTGTTTTATTCTCGACGTCTTTAGATGGCAGATAGAAAGACAACAGATTCCGAAGTCAAAAGTTACGGGGATTCCCGAATTCAATCTACTGTCCATTTTGCTGTGAATATAATTATGATTTTTCATAAATCGAGTTCCCAAGTATTTCAACTTTGCCACATTTTCAGACGATTTATTGGATGACTGTATATTATGATATTTTAGGATTCTTGCACGAATTTTTTTCACCTTCTAAATCGTCTTCATCGACTTCTTAATCAAGTCTGTTTTAAAAAATTCGATCTCATTACATCTTGTGTCGCAACTCCCTTGTAAGCCATCGCAGCCGTAAGAGATACTTGTTAATGTGTCCAGTAGTTGGCGTACTGTATCGGAAGTTACCTATATTCTTTTGAGGACTGCTGCCATCTCTCAGAGACGCATACAAACTGTTGGATTTAGCCGCGTAATCGACCCTGACAGTGGAAGATGAATGTGATGTTAAGCGGATGGGGTGTGGCCTGTCGCGATGCCGGCAGTGGCTGGACCAACTGGCTAAAGGCTGCGCAAAGGGCGATAACCCGTCTCGTACGTACTTGCACAGCGATGCGATCATATACGGCTGTTGTTTCGTTTTTTGACACAAAACTACAATTGAAGGCCAGATATGAAAACCTGTATTTATTTGGGCTGTTTTAACGAGACATTGAGCAGCTCAGACAGCGCAGTGTCGAATGATCACAATATTAGTGAATGGTTAACTGAAATGAATGTACATGGAAGGGGTATTACCCGGCGTTTGCGTGGAGGTTGGAAAAATACTACAACGAATTAGGGTAGCCCGTTTTTTCCGGCTGCACTTTCAAACCGTGACCTGGAGCAATGCTTTCGTGTTTGGTAGAGTAGACTGCAGAGGATCGAGGTGGATGCAGTGATGGCTTGTCCAAAGTACCCGTACCCTAAAGTTTCGTCCGGGGCGGGGGGAGAACCGAGAATGCTTTCGGCTTAATTGCAGCTTTCGTCAGTGTCAGTGTTTCCCAAACTTTTTAGCTCGCGGACCCCCTTTTGACTTCGAAAAATTATCACAAATCCTCACATCCTTGCTCACACAAACACAAAATGTCCGGATGACAAGTAACCAAAATTATGTATTTGTATCTCAGAACTGATTCTACCATTACATACCGCTAGCCCAGTAGCATACGTAACATTGCACTGCATGATTTGACCTTAATTAAACAGATTGTCGTTCGGTTCGTGGGTACAGGAGGTTTCTTAATTAGATATTCTAACGGTCATACGAATTAAAGAAGTCCCGCGATTATTATTTCAACAAAACATTATTCATTTGCTTAAAATAGCAGTGAACTTTAGAGTAGTCATTATAGAAATGTATCCACGGATCCCCTGCGAAGTCGTCGCGGATCCCGTGGGATGCGCGGAGCACAGTTTGGGAACCATTGATCTATGTAATACGGGCATACCCCGTAGAACGTCTGCCCACTTCGTGTTCCCGTTGGAACGCCTCCCGGCTTGTACTGTCCAAACTTCACATAAGTGCCTGTCAGGACGTTTTTAGGCCGAAGTTTATGTAGGAAAGGTTTATATTTAGGTTCCAGAAACTCAGTAAAACATTTTTAACGCAGACACATGTGCTTGCAAACTGTACCGTGCACGGCGCTGCACACAAAGCAACTGTTTGCTAACAACCATATTAATTATTTGATCAGTAGGCGATGTTTTCAGTGTTGTGCCCCTAACATGGTAGTCTGTGCTTATATATGGGCGTTTTACTGTGTTTTAGTTACGTTTAGGACATTGGTTGCGGGTTCTGGGTTCACGTAGTAACGCATTATAATTTTCCCTGTTTAGAATCGTGATAAATAAGCTCCCGGTTAGCGTTTTCGAGCAGAACGGCTTATTTTCAGGAACGGTTTACTGACGTCAAGCGGGAGATGGTAGTATTTGCGTGTGTCATGGTGGCCGCGCGGTCTAAGACTTGGGCCTGCGGCCACTCGCTGGCTGGGATTGTGAGTTCAAATCCCGCCGGGGGCCTGGATATTTTTCTGTGGTGCGTGTTTGTGTGTTGTCAGGTAGAGGTCTCTGCGACGGGCTGATCCCTCGTCCAGCGTAGTCCTACCAAGTGAGGTGTGTCTGAGTGTGATCATGAATCCTCGATAACGAGGAGGCCTTGGCCTACTTGGGCTGTTGTGATCAGGTGCAACAGTGTAATAAACGTGCCTGCATCATACTTCCAACTCACTACAGAGGAAAGAGTGATTAATTCGGTCTGCAAGGTTTATGAACTCTTTCGTAAACTTAATATATCGTAATGCGTGCTACCCTTCACTTCCCAGTGCTCACTGTTCCCTCTGCTATGTGAACACAAGATAAAAATATCAAGCTATAATTTTACGTGTTGTTTCATGTGAGTGTGACATTTGGTGTCGCATATTCACAGTAACACCGACTGAGGGTTTTCGGGAACAGAACACTGAGGATAATATTTGGACCTGAGAGGAAACTGGAGAAAATTTCATAATGAGGAACTTTATAGTTTGTAATTCTAGCCACATATTACTGGCATGGTCAAATCAAT